>Ga0247760_1000094_pt1 | contig 85911 bp, 80 predicted proteins | sample UWRJL171409R4_FD_179936 | JGI IMG/M metagenome (GOLD analysis project Ga0247760, IMG submission 179936) | Plant litter microbial communities from Arlington Agricultural Research Station in Wisconsin, United States - UWRJ-L171-409R-4 | ecosystem: Environmental > Terrestrial > Plant litter >...
AGGGGGGTGGGGGAGAGGGGGCGGGGGGGTTGGCGGTGGTGGTGTTGATTTGTATGATTTCGCAGATGTGAGTTTTGCTTTCAAGTTTCTTTGCTCATGGGTGGCTGTGAAAGGGGAGGGGGGAGGGGCTTTGACAGGCAGGCAGTCGCTGACGTTTTTGTTTGTTGGGCAGAATTATCCATGCGTCGATTTCGGTTGGGGGTGTGAGGGATATCATCCGGATTAGGCGGGAGAAGAAGAGCCACAACAGGGATATGGAGCTCGCCTAGAATCTTACTAGGCAGGTGCATACACAACATACCTTGGGCTGAGGGGTTGAGATGGTCGTAGCATTGGAGTTTGGCTTTGGAGATACCTCTTTCATTTTTTGGTTTACGCTTTGGCGTTCATGGGACAGGCACACTGAGGCTGATGTACAAGCTTTTCGGGCTGAAGATCATGGAAGGGTTATGACTGTTTCATTCGATTCTCTCTCTGACTATAGACATTCATTTAATCCCGTCATTCACATGAGACAAGCCTCCACTCTCACTCTAGGCCGATACCCTGATCACATCGATATCATCCAAGTAGATGTTGTTCCGGTACGCCTCGACATACCTCACCTGACCAACATTGCAGTAAAAGTTGACACTCAGCACGGTATACGAAGCCACAGCCTTGAACGTCAACGAAACCTCTCTCCAAACGCCGGGTGATACGTTCCGCGTGTCGGTAAACGGCTGGATGAGCGGGGGGTTAACCACTAGAGTGATACCGCACCAGGCACTCGGGTTGTCGTGCGACCACCAGAAAGATGCGGTATAGGTGGCGCCCGGCTCCACCGCGAGTGTTTGACTGAGTCTGCTACTGAAGCCGTTGTCATTGCTGTAGTAGTTCCGGAGGGCAAGAGAACCGTTGTGGGATCTTCCGGGAACGACAGTCGAGACAAAACCATAGGTGGGAGGGTCGAGAGTCCAGCCGGAGAGGTCACCCTTCTCAAACCCGGAATTGACGACGATGGCAGTGGGGGTTGGTGTGGCAATGACAGTCGGGATCTCGTCGACGGGGTAGGTTGCTGTTGTGCACTGGCTCGCGTAGGAACACAAGATCCCGGCACTTTGCATGCAGCTGTAGATGGTAGAGGCTGTGTTCGTCGGCCCAAAATATCGGGGGAAGCAAGATGAGATCGCTGATGGCGCCGGATAGTCGAATTGCCGACTGCAATCGTCGGCAGACATACTGGCAATGAAATACGGGATTGCCGAGCTTGTTAGAGCATTGCACGCAGAAGGGAGCTGAGCCCAACAGCTCGTAGGGTAACCGGCCCATGTCGAGCTCAGCGGGCAGTTGGTGATTGTGGTGAGTTGCGGGCCGGGTGTGATAGTCGAAAGAGCGGACGAACTGACAGAAGATGGGATACTGGAAGACAGACTTGATGATGGGATGATCGACGTGGCAAAGCTGGATGGCAGGGTTGACGAAGCGATCAAAGAGGTAGAAGACAGGATATTTGTGGACCAAGGTGCATTTGAGGATGGAACAGCAGACGAAGGGGCAACTGATGAAGGCGCTGGGGAGAAGGAGGATGAAGATGGGGCAGCAGACGACGAGGTTGGAACTGGAGTCTTCTCGTAAACATTGAGACGATCAGCAGCACCACACCATTGCGCTGAACTGCCACCACACAGCTGGCCGCACTCAGCCTCGGGTGCAGCGACACCGCCAGACAGCACATCACCGCAGAAACACTGGGTGGCATATTCAACACCAAAGAAGGAATGTCCATCGCAGAACGCGGCGCACTTCTCAACTGTCATGTCGTCGGCACCCTTCCACTTGGCCACAAGCGACCGCGCACTGACATCGTCGGTCCAGCATGACTTGTACGTGTAGGCGCCGACTGTCTGCGGACTTGAAACCTGCTGGGGAGGGGTTGTCTTCTTGTAGAGCGAGAGGCGGCGGGCGTCACCACAGAGAGGAGGGTGCTGTTTCCAGCACACTTCTTCTGGCAGTTGGACTCGGGGGTCTTGGTGCTGGACGCGTCAAGGGCCATACCGCAGAAGCACTCATCGCTGTTTTCTGTGCCGAAGAAGGTATACGAGGAGCAGAAGGCCGCACACGACTGGAGGGTCATGCTGGACCCGGCAGACTTAATGCCAATCAAAGCGCGTGGGTTGAGTGCGTCGGTGTAGCAGCCCTCGTAGGCAAAGTCGGCAACGGTCTGCGGGTTTGTAGACGGGGGAGGAGGGGCTGTCACGGGCCCGAAGACCGTGAGGCGCATCCCGGCGCCGCACTTGGCGGTGGCATCGCCGGCGCAGGCCATGTTGCATTCGGATCCGGGAGCCGGAGAGGCGGGAGCTGTGTTACCGCACCAGCACTCACGAGCGTACTCGATTCCAAAGTACTTGTATCCGGCGCAATTGTCCCTGCAGTTGGCGTAGGTCATGTCGTTCGTCGCGAGGAGCCGTTCGGGGAGAACACGAGGAGAGGCGTCGTTGAAACACCCGAGGTACGGAGCGCCGCTGACAGTGGGCGGTGCCGGAGCAGTGTAGGCATTGTTGATGTAGGCGTCGAGTCGCATGCCGGCGCCGCATTTCTGGGCGTTGTTGCCGGCGCAGGCGAAGCTGCAGTCGGAGCTGGGGGCGGTCAGAGCGGAGGAAGGTGGTGCTTCGTTGCAGTAACACTCCCGACCGTATTCAAGACCGAAGTACCGTTTCGTCGAGCAGAAGGCGGCGCACATTTCGACAGTCATCTGGTTGTCGCTCTTGGAACCGGCGCTGAAGATGCGCGGCGACGCGTCCTTGAAACATCCCAGACGAGTGACGGCGGCATCGCGGGGCGCGAGAGGCGCGCTAGGCATTCCAGAGGCGGCGGAGAAAAATAGGAAGGAAGAGAGCGGCGCGGCCAGAAGGCCAAACAAAAGTGATGTCACCATGGTTGATGTTTCCCACTGGAAGGAACGAGCGACTTGGGATGACAGCCAAAGCGTGCCATCTTGTTTAGCGCAGGAAGCCGGATTTAAATCCTCTGCTGGGCCCGGAGCAAAACCTCCAATCCTGATTTTTGACTGTGTTCTGGATCGAGCAGGCAACGGCCCAGGCGCCCAATATTGGAAAAAGACCCACGGTGAGGTGTGCTATCGACAATAAATCGGAGGGCCAAGTTCGGATGGTGGAGTCTCGACTTTCAGCTCAGCCGTTGCAGTCAGTTTTGCACAGGGAAAAAAGCCACGGTGGGCCGTCTCCAGGGCAGCTCAGCTCGCCATCGACGAGTATGGGTAGCATGGACAGTGGAGTTTCGGGCCCCAACCCCTGGACCACAGTACAGACGCGGAAATTGATTGCTCAAGAACGGAATCTTTGAAGATTCCATGTTTGTGCAAACCGACATTTCATCGATTCTCCGCTAGCCACAACGACAAGCATTTAGCGGCTCGTCGGTGCCAAAAACGGTGCGGATACAGGCCATCCCACTTCGGAATCAGATGACGGCGATATTGGCAGCCAGTTCCCGGAATCCCATCCTCCCAAAAGGCCACCTACATGATCTACGTTTCCCACCCACATCTCCCAGAATTAGATCCTCACCCTTACCACATTAAAAATTATCGATGCTCTCCATCCATTACCGATCAGTGATTCCCACGAACGACGCAAATGCAACTCCAAACAATTTGTCAGTTCTCGAGATCCAGCATTTCCGCAGAAGCCCTGACCCCATCTGGGCTAACCTCAGCCATCAGCTGTCAAACACCACAATCTTGCACCATCCGCAGTGTTTGTCTCCACAATTGCTTTCAATTCTCATGGACCCTGTACTAGCAGTTGTATAAACCGAACCACAATCAGAGCTGTCATAGTTTTCCGCTGTGTGATATGAGCTCGCTACGGACCCTTGGCTGGCAGAGGACGTTCTTGCCCTCGAAGACGACGGCGACGCATTCGTCTGGATTCCTGCCGATGAAAACGGCGGGGACACTGCTGTCGATGACGAAAGCGTATCTTCGCCATGCCACAAGGGTTCCTCCTTTTCTTGTTCCTCGTCGATGTGGGCCTGCGCCACCGGTGTTGCGCTCTGTATTTTCTCCGGTGTGGCGGGCTCATGTATCGTCCGCGGGGAGGCTGGCGGCGGTGCTGGCAGAGGCGCCTGGCTGGCATCCATCTCCTCGCTGTTGTGCGTTTCGGCAGCCTCGGGCTGCGCGGCTGAGGCCACTAAGCTTTTTGGCTCCGAGTTTGTAGTCGAATGATGGACGCTCACCACGGGATCTTCACTCATCGACAGCGATCTCGTCGTTCCGGGTGATGACGGCGCCGTTGCTTCCGCCCAGGCCTGTGTGGTTGAGACGAGCTCATCAAGTTCCTTCTCTGCTTCTGGTGGCGTACTCGGGATCGCCACTGGTGTATTATTCGTTTCTAACTGTGCTGCTGAATTGCCAACATGGACCGGTTGAACAGGCGCCGCTGTGACGACTGGCGGGCGGTTTTGTGCCGACTGTGATGGTCCGTTTCCGGGTGGGGCCTGCTGAATAGGAGCTTCTACGACGACTGGCGGGTTGTTTGGTGTCGAGCGTGCCGAGGTGTTTACAGGTGAGGCTTGCCGCTGAGGAGCTGCTGTGACGGCTGGCCTGTTGTTTGAAAGCGGCCGATGGGAATCTCCAAGCCCGAAGTGAAGAACATGATGTTTTCTCCCATATTCGGTCGGGAAATTTCTGCCACACATACAATCATACCCGTGAACTTCGGGAGGAAAAGAGTGTCGATGTCTGGAAAGTTTCGCCGCATTTGCACCTTGGCACATGCGGCCTGGGAGCGGAGGAGCTTCGCCTGTGCGCGTTTCTTTCTTCCGAGGTTAAGAAGCTGTTGCCACAACTACATTCGTAATAGAGGCATGGAATCGGAGTCCTCGATCTCGGCGGAAGCGGGGCTGTGAAGGCATCATACGTGTGTAGTGCGGAGCTGTGGAAATGGTGAGCGTGAGTCCGCTCATTGGCGAAATAATTTCCGCAAATGCATTTCAGATGCGTCGCCTCGCGGTGTATCTCCAGATCGTCTCGATTCTGAAACTCCTCGCGGCATTGTTTGCAAACCACCATTTTGTCGCTGCCGGTTTGTCTGAAGTTGTGGAAAAGTGGTGTTGAGATGGGATGGAAGTCGCGGTTGCCGAATTTTCTTTTGGCAGGAAGGAACTTCCAGTGTTGGGCAGTGTGTTGCGCGACCAATCCGTCGGAAGTTTTATTTTTCGTCCGTAAACCGCTGCGTCAGGCGACTTCCGTCAACTTTAATTTAGTCAGAGACAAACTGGATGAGCAGGGAAGGTACCAAAAGAGCCGAAAGTTGTCTCGTTCTCTGCTTGTGAGTGAAGGCGATGCTCACAGTCGGTACCGGCAGTAGCTTTTCTACCGCTTTCTACCCCCACCGCTTGTCAGTTTACGGGGAGACGAAAACTGCCGCAAGACTTTCTGCCAAACCCAGGCCGGATGTTGTTGGGAAGGTGGTAGGGAAATCGCAGAGACTAGATTGGTTGGCGCGGGCGAACTATGCTTGTCGCGTGTAGCGTGTCGTGTTGGCAACTTAGAAGGCAGTTCGCATTCGTTGTCGGCAACTTCAGCCTGTCTGTGATATGAGCACCTGTAATTCTCGCAATCCTGCAGTCATCGAGACTGGGGAAGGTAGGTGACTTCGGCGGTGGCTTTGCCAGGCGAGGTGCCATGTCAAGATACAAACAATCGGGCAATGGTAATATTCAATGGTGCTCTTGCCACACATTGAGTCACATGCAGGTAGACTGCTGTCTATCTCGATGTTCTCACGCCCGGTTGTTTCGCCTTTTGAGATTCTCTTCCAGGGTTTGTTCATGTAGTATCAACCCAGGAGCCCCAAACACTCAAACTATTCCTCCCAAAACGGATGCCCGCCATACGGATACTGAAAGTCGTAGGGCAACCCTTGCATACTGCTCAACGACTGCCACTTCACCAGCGGCTTGACTACCAACTCCCCAGCTCCCGACCCAAAATAGCAGCCGACAGACGAGGCTGTGCCGTTCCACTTGCACGCCATATCAACATACCCCGCCCACGTCCCATTGAACAAGATCCTATCCATCTCATCAGCATCCTTACATATCACCATGACCAAAGAGCTCATTCTGTGGGTAGGTAGGTACTCACGGCTTCCCCGGCGCCTTATCATCGCAATACCAACTATGCTCGACCTCCAAATACCCCCTCTCCGCATCAAACCTCAACCCCCAATCCACCACATTCCGAAACGGCCGGCGGCGCACCTCGATATCATTCGGCGAGCTCTCCAGCCCATACTTAAACCCTGGCTTCCACCCCGGCGCATACGGCGTCATCCTCTCCGCCAACGCCCCCACCTCAAACCCCCCCTTCGGCCCTCCCGGCCGTCGTGCCAGACCAGAATTCTCGAGATACACGCTGAATGTCGACCGCGGGTCATCGACATCGTACCCTGGTGAGGTGGTGAAGAACGCTCCGGGCTGGGCGTAGAACGATGGCGCGGCGGTGAATCGCCAGGTGACAGGGCGGCCGATCGAATCGGCCATGCAGCTCCATTCGTTCGGGTCTGGGTCCGGGTCTGTGAGGGCGTTGCTGGGGAGGATTTCGGTGTGGATGACTTCCCCGGCGAAAGTTTTGTTTGCGGGTGTCACTTGTCCGGTGCGGGCAGAGTAGGTGCCGATGGCGCACCAGCGGGTGGAGAAGTAGTCACGGCAGTTGTACGCGGGGCAGGCGTTGGTGATGGTGGTGTTAGACTCGCCGCAGAAGGAGGCTTTGATGGTGGCGATGCCGTTGAAGAGGAGGGGTCGGTCGGGGGAGGTGTCGGCGCAGTACCAGGTTTGGTTGAGGCGGAGGTTGGCGCTGGTGGTGTTGAATTGGATGTGGGTTGCGATATAGCGCTGGGCGATACCGGTGTTGGGGAAGCAGCGGAGCCATTGGGTGACGGGGAGGGAGTTGTTCGGGTCGGTGTCGGGGAGGGTGATGGTGCAGGACTGGAGGTGGTCGTTGGCGGTGTTGCGGAGGGAGAGGGTGATGGTGCGGGATGCGCGGCCGAAGGGGTAGCGTGACGGGCCGGGATCGCTTCCTGTTGCGGTCCGGTGGCGGGTCTCTTCGAAGCGGAAGTCGGAGACTACCCAGTGCGGGAGGGTTGAGCTGGCGGTGCAGCCCGAGCGGTTGGATCCTGGGGGAGGGGGGATGGCGGCGGGAGTGAAGTAAGAGACTGGAGCTTGGAGGACTCCTTTGACGGTGTGGCGGTTGGCTTTGCAGACATGGCCGCTGTCTTCGATGCAGAATAGAGGCATCACGTAGGTCTTCTCAGCTCGGTATCTTCTCCTGTATTTCTGGTCAGCCTCCGCCTGATTGGAGTTTGCCACAGTTCTGGAAAGAGGGTGTCTTACGAATAAGTTCCTCCAATGTTACCACAGATCCAGCTTTGCCGGACCAGTAGCTCACGCGATTTCGACCAGAAACCGGCTCCGAACGACGACTGGCTAGGATCCTCCAGCGCGCCAGGAAGCGGACGGCATCGTAGCGGCATGAGATCCATGTTTTCGCGAATCACTTCAGTGTTGTTGCCCCCCCAAGAGCAAAACTGCTGAGCTCCAGTGGCCCTGCTCGTGATAGTGAAGTTGAGCATTGTCGTGTTGATGCTGGTCTTTGGCAGGTTAGGAACGTAAATGGCGTTGTCAACCACCCAGTCCGGGTAGGTCAGCGACATGTCAGTGCAGTCGCGCGTCGGGGGAAGGTCGACCCGTTCCTCGGCCGGGGATGTCAAAGGATGCGGGATCAGAGACTCCGTCTGGTTGCGCAGCCACTTAGGTGTAAGGGAAGAGGTCATTCCAGGGGACGTGGTGACGTCGCAGGCGTAAGTCGTGTTTGGTGTCTGTTGTGAGGGGCAGCTACCGTTGAACTTCGAAGTTCCAGAAATGACTCTGTAGACATGGGGGTATGCGGACTCGCCCTGATGTGGTGGACAATACCAAAAATGCTCCAATCCGAGGGAACCCTCACGTATCCATCTGTCATCGGCTCCCGGCGCAGGCTTTCGCACGATGAGCCAAACGTTGCCCTGAAATCGGTCATCCTGGAATGCATCCTCGGGAGCGCAGGGAGTCTTCAAGTCTTGGTTGGGAGGGAACGGGACACGAAACTCGCCGGAGCATCGCAGAGAATAGCTGTTGGCGGTGTCTTGCAGAGTTACGCTAAACGTGTAGTAGGTTGGCAGTTCCCCGCTGGCGTTGAGGTAGGTCTTGGAAACATTCCAGCTGGAAAGCTCGTAGAGAGGGGGGAGAAATTCGGCATCTGTGCATGGATTACGGAGGAGTGCTGCCATGCCTGATGCTGTGCCAGGGCCAGGGGCGATGATTGGCTTCTGTTGCCACGAGAAAGACTCAATGGCATCAGGACTGAGGGATGGCAGTCCGCCCCAGACCTCAACATCCCATACGTCTTTCGGCCTGGTTGGTTTCTCCTGGCACGAGGCAATTTCGAACCCCCAGGAAAGGAGGACGGTCCATACGATCATCGTGAGCCCCATTTCCGCAAGGTTCCAGTTAGTTGATGGGAATCGGAGGAAAGGTTGCCCGCCAGCTATTTGACCGGCTAATGAACAAACGCTGTTGATATATATCGCCGTCTAGGAAGGACCTCCCCCCTTCTCGCTATGGTGTATTCATGGAAAGTTCGCGTCACGCCAATGGCGGTCTTTGATATCAGCGGCAAGTTATGTGGCGTTCATGTGATGAGGTCGATATTGGAAAACGCCGAGTGGTTGCGTTCAGCCCTACTCTCCTACAATTAGCCATAGCTCTTCGGATATAGGGGTATTACCCGCTGCGGTTGTGCCTTGGCTGCGTCTTCTAGAATAAATCGTTAGTGCGGGGAACTCAATTGGGAGTCAAACTTGTCATGGGTTTCTTCTAGGCGAAATGTCATTTACATTATGTCGGGAGTCGGGGCAAAAGTCTCCGCGAGCCCAGAACTCAGCCCTTCCGCTGATGCCGACCATCCTCGCTTTGACGCTTGAACATGCTCGGATCCGGATACTCCAGTGACACCAGCCCCGTAGAGTGAACTGTCAGAGGAAATTGGTGATTATAACCAAGCGTAGTTGCATTCGTCGCATTGGGGAACGTCCTGCAGTTGGGCTTCGTGAAGTTGGGCGGAAAACGGTGTGGGTATGCTTGGGAGGTAGAGGAAATTCCCTTGCTGTCTTATGAACTAGGTAGACCTTGTTGCGAGTAATGCAGACAAAGTGCCCACAGTAGAGACTTGATGTGATTTTCGAAAGGTTCGAAAATGTCGTCCTCAACGTCGTCCAGTGTCAGCATGCCGGGCTTCAAGGGTTGCCCGTCTCTTTTCGAACGCGGCCTTTATTTGGTTTTCTGGTCGACTTTTGACGATGATCTTGATTCTTGAGGCTGGTGGAGTTGTCTTCGAACGGCTCGCTGCTGAACCCTCGGAAGGGCTATTGGCTGCTGTCGTCGAGACTAGAAATGCTGATATTCAGCTCAGAATATCTTTTCGAAACATTGCAGCACACTCATCGAGGGCATCAAGGATGCAAATGGTCGGTCTCCCAAAGCCGCTTCACATCCTCAAGTGTCTTCTCCTGAAGGAGTGTGACACCATTCGAAGCCTTGTGACCACAGGCCGGAATCGCTTCTCCTCGGCGTCAGAGAACCTGCACATCATGCTTCGGTGGTCGCCTTCGTCGGCAATCACAACCTCGTCGGCTACGCCCAGGACTGTAGAGTCGCGATCGACAATCTATCAAGTTACCTATCAAATACTGGGTTAGAAGAGAGATCGGACTGCGCGGCAAGGAAGGAAGTGACAGGATACCCTACAACGGTGTTGAGAGAACTCATCTTGTCTGTCTCGTAGCACGAAACAACAGGATATTGCTCTCGGGAGCATAGCCCGTGAAACGCCTCCAGATGTACCGCAGCTTCTTTGAGCTCGGCTCGAGATCTTTGGTGAGTTGCGTGTTGCTGGTGTTGAGGGAGGCCAGTTCGAGTCGCTTCAAGGCGGCCATCTTTGACCAGGAGGCAATGTTAGAGCCCCTGTGCGGCAGCGTTCCGAAGAACACGATACTGCCAAATTTGCTCTGGAGATCCATGTAGTGAGTGTCCTCGGGGGCGAGAAAATAGGCTTGTTTGAAGACGAGACTACCCAGGGACTGGCAGATGAAGATCACGGAGCGCTGCTGCTCCTCGATCGAGGGTCTCTCGGCCACGAGGTTTTCTAGCAGCTGCTGGGTGAAGGTGACTAGAGACATCCAAGGTGGACTTGCTAAATTGCAGCATAGAACTGTACGAAAATGACAAGACGCGTGCCGTTGGCACCACGCTGGGGAGCAGATCCTTGAGCCAGTTCACGCCAGTTTCCTCGTCTGTTCATGTTTGAAGATGGTGGCCGTTGAGTCCGTGAATAGCGACGATGTCAACACGATCGGCGGCCTCCCTCGGGGCGTGTACAATCGTATGTAGCCCGTAGTCCCGCCGCCTGCGCTTCTCGGCAATTAGGGATCGCTCAGACGCCGGCTGCGACCCAGCCCAGGACGGGAATATGGCACAGTTCTTTTCTTCACAAAAGACTCGGGAGGCATCGATTCGAACGCACGGAGCTGAGGAAGGGATGGATTGGGGTGTTTGCCAGAGATGTAAGCACAATTTATCGCTGCAGAGGGGATGATGTGCCCGACCAATGTCGGGCGGCACTGTAGGCACAGCGTCCTCCTCTGCGCTTCGACTCGGGACGGGGAGAGCACCTCGTCTGCGTCAGTTGGTCCCATGCTGAGTGAGGTAGCCGGTGCTCGCAGATGGAGTCCGAGTCTTTCCATCGCTCCCCAGGGTTGGGGTTGTACGACGACATGCAGAGACAGAAGGTTGTAATCACAAATCCGGCAATTGACGAGCGAATAGCAGCTAGACAAACTATATAAAGTGCAGAAACTATGAAGGAGTGGAAGAAGCCACCGGCTCCGGCACGGTGGAGAGCGCCTGCCTGCCCGGAGGGAATCGCGATGAGATCAATCTCCACATCTCAGACATTGTGTGACAACTGGGCGCTGGTGTTGAAATCGATGATCACTTTTCCAAGCCAGAGAGAGCCGACAATGGCGAAAATCTGGAGAGATTTTCTTCCTTTCCGAGAGGGGGAGTAGTTGAATTGAACAATGTTGGCACAAGCCTGAGATCAATGAAGAATTCTCGTGCTCAACCGTGACTGCGAAAACCCCTCCTTGGGGCCCCTCAGCAGCAGGAATGATCGAGCCGAACCGCGCCTTCCGAAGTTCCTTCTGCAAAAAGAGCCCGGAAGATGCGGAGCTATCACCATGTGGCACGGCACGGCCGCTTAGGCATTGAGGCGGCAGCAGACAAAGACCACGGGTACTACGTCCGTAATATCCCATGAAAAATCATCGACATGATTAACTTGAAGGCTCTCATTCAACCCCTCGGGCCGAACCTGAGTGTTTGTTTTGTTCTGCGCGAATCGGCAGCGAGAAAATTCTGACGGGAGAAAGACGCGGGATAGTGGGTATTGACAAGCTGGAAGCCAACTCCTTTGCCATCGTTTTCATCCCATCTTCCCGGCTTGTAGGTAAGGGAACAATGGCAAGGAGAGAAAATTTTCACACACAATCTGAGGCCCGGAGATGCTCAAAATTCGCAGTCTTATCAGAGGGGAACAGCGAACTACGAACAGTTGAGCCTAGCTATTTGATCTCCCTCCTCCTCCCTTCATCGCTCCTGCCCTCCATCCTCCATCCTCCATCGCGAACTACCTTTCCTCCCACAACCACCTTTGCAACCGAAACTTTCTCGCAAGCATATTAACCTCCATCCTAAGACACCTTCATCCTAGCTCCTACATCCCGAACACACCTAAAATTGGTACGCTCACATCCCCATATCTGGCTCGTTCCATCACTGACAACCCGGCCAGCAATCCATCCACTCCTCTAGCAACATGGAGATCAAGGCAACTCTCGCCTTCTTCCTGGCGTTCGCGGTCGCCGTTTCGGCTCGCGTGGTGAACAGCAACGCTGGTATGCCCCCCTCAATCCAATTTTCCGGCTCAATACTGACTTCCATGGATGGCAGCTCTCGTTCTGACGAGCAACCACTCTTTCATTAGCATCTCTGCTGCGTCGTGGACTGGCTCAATCCTGACTGCGACACAGACGACGTCGACGGTCAGCACGGGTACCGTGGTCGCGGCTACTGCAGTTTCGACTCCCGACAAGACCAAAGAGCAGGTCAACTGCTTCAATTGCGGCCAGTCCGGCTACCGCCTCGAGCTCCGGCGCGCGATGAAGTTCTTCTGCAAGGGCGGCGTGGACGGCAGATTCGGCGACATCCTCGGAGATGACAAGACGCTGTACAGCGGCAAGTCCCTTGGCCTTGCCTACATGGCTTCGGACTATCTTCTGGTTCGCGTCATTGTGAGACTCAACGACGACTGCCAGCTCAACTTCAACACCTTGGGCTACGATGACTGCAACATTGTCTACCTCCGACTTTTGGACGAATGCAACACCGAATCTACCCAGGGCAAACAAGGCGGCTACATGACGGACAACTGCGCCCGATGGACGCTGGATCCCCAGAACTACCACACGGATGAGAAGGTCTGCGCCCAGGACCCCAATGCTATCGACCCTCCCGATTCCAGATGCTGGGGCTGGACGGACGAGCGAAACTTCTTTGGCGACGACGGCTGCGAGGGCCGTTCGGACGGCTGGCAGTCCGGAAACAAAACCCTCTGGCTGTCTGGACACAAATGACGGGACGCGAATCATCGAAGGCGGCGGGCGGGCCTGCACAGGAATTGGCTGGAGCGGAGGACGATTGCGATCATGAGATTGAACAGATCCCCACCCAACATTAATTCAGTGCATGTACTGTACTAGAATAGTAGTCTTTTAGAGTAGAGAAACGCATGCTCTTCCTTTGATCTTCGTGGTGACATTTCCATGGGCCGTGACGCGTCGCGAGCAGCTTGTTGAAAAAACAAACATGCGAAACGCAAACATGTCGGAGTTTCTACATTTCATCAAACGCCCCACCAATGAGATGCTGCCGCCCACAGCTCTGACGTCTCTCTCTTCCTCAACCTTTACATTTCCAAAACGATCGCCAATTTCTCCAAATCCCCATACCAACCGCACGAAGCTGTTGGGCACCATCCTTCGCAACCACCCCGACAAGGAGCTCGCGAGCATTACCATGGAGCACGAAGTAAATGACCTCTTAACCGAAGACCACCAGCGACTCCAGACCGCAGGCAACGTGTTCAACAACATACGCCGCGCCAGCTTCGCCCTTGGTCTGGGCTTGGGTGTTGTCGTCGCACGTCGCATCCGCGCCAAGGAAGTCCGCTCTGTACAACGCCATCAAAACAGTGGGTTTCGGGCCGGCCGAGTTAGTTTACGCAAATGGCCGCAGAGGTTCGTCGGCCCCTTCGCTCTCCGCACATCGCTGTGGCGTCGCGGCGGATGGCTCTAATCGGACCCAAACACTACTGACAGAAGAAACCCCAAACAGAAGCCATGCCCAACTTGGAGCAGTACATCCGCCGCCCCACGCCGTGGTCCGCCGCCGTCACATACGGATCGTGCGGTCTCGGGGGGTTCTTGGTAGGCGGGAAGCTGGGAACTATGCTCGCATAAGGAGTTGTAACCGACATGATCGATAAGTATACGCAAGAGATGAAGGACCGGTTCTTGGCGATTGAGCGCAAGGCCAAGATGGAGATGCTAAAGAGGGAGCTGGAGTTGTGGGAGGGGGTGGGTAAAAGGGAGAACTCTGAGTTCTCGTGGGATAGCATCAGGGAGCAGGCTTCGGGAACTTCTGGGGATAGCGAAGGGTCCTGGTGATGATGAGGGTGAGACGAAACTGCCAACTTTGCTGATGTGATTCATTCGCAGTTTGTGCATACTAAGGTATTACGGCTATTCGCAAGCATGAAATAAGATGCAAGGTTCGCTTCGCCGGTCGATTATTTCACCATCGGCCCGCCCCCGTTCTGAAGTACACCCCGCCCGAATCTCAAGGTGGCGTCATCTGTAACACGTCAGTTCAAGTTCGTCAAGGCTCGACGGAAAAAGTGTTACTCACCTGCCACGTATCAATCGTCAAGTCGCTCGTGCCTATCACCCGCAGGATGCCGATGGCGATGATCGAGTTGAGCCAGTAGTACTTCTCACTTCCAGTCTCGTACGTTAGACGGACATAAGCCGAGCCATCCGATTGCGTCGCGCCCGTCTCAAAGACTTGGATGTAATGGCCGTCATCCGTCTTGAACGTCTGGCGGACGTCCTGGACGAGAGTTCCGTTGAATGTTCCCGGAGGGCTATTGGCGTCGAGCAGCGCCCAGTCACCGCCAATGGGGAGGACGGTTCCTGTTCCCGATTTAGACGCTTCATCTGGGAGAGAGATGGTGTTTGTGGGGGGGACTTACCCTTGAGCTTTGGTCCGGCGAAGGACCCCCTCAGGATGGGTACCACGAGGCGGAAGCCCCGAGGCCCCTGACCGACAATGGCAGCTTCGCCGCCGGTGATGTTGACGCTGTACAGGTAGGTGAGGCCCGGTGCCTTGGGGGGCTTGGGCACTGGTGCAACCGGTCCGGCGGCACACACGCCGCTGGCTATGGCCAGGATGGACGCAAAGGCGGAAACGAGGGTGAACTTCATTCTTTCGGTTCTTTTGGGCAAAAGTTGAGATGAAGGGCGGGGAAAGCTGGCTTTCAAGGACGTGTTTTCAGGGCCGTTCTTATACCATTCCTATTCTCTACCACAGCCTCAACGACGGACGCGTTTGCGAGGCCGTCCATAACACGAGTCCGAACACCGCGACATTCGGTGGCATCCTCACGCAGCGTCGTATTCATTGGCGGGTCCTGGCGTTACGTTCCCGCCTGTCTTGGTAGGCAACCCTAGGGGAATATTGGGGTTCTGCCGTTGCTTGGCATAAGCGAGGTACTGTTTTTGGAGAGAAGCTGCCATCCCGTCGGTAAGGCGACGCAAATATGCAGGACGAGCAGGTGGAGAGGCGACTGGTTGGCTGTCTCGCATCTTTCTGGGAGAGGTGATTGGCTGCCGGTCCGGCGACCGGCTGGTTCGTTAAATGAGATCCGGGTCATGCGTGACATCGGGAGTGGCGTGCTGCTGATGGCATCATTTCTGTCAGGTTGGTTGCCTGCATCGAGGGAACAGGGGGCTGGATTAAACTTGGTGTAATATTGATGCTGGAGGTAACATGTGGTGAACGGTGTGCAGGTAAGTTCCGAAAGCCGCGCCCCCTGTCGACAGCCAGGCAGTGCATCGTCCCTCCAAGACGAAAGCAGCTAGGTAAGCAAACAGGTAGACCTAGCCAAACATTCTGTAACAGGGGACTACTACCTCACAAGAATCTCTCAGCTCGCCAAACCGGCAGCCCTGGCCGCCATATCAAAACCGGCGACACCACAACAGTGACAACCCATCTAAACATCCCACTTCTCCACCTTCTCCAAATACCTCCCAATCTTCTTACAATCCCCCCTCCCAATCGCCACCGCCTCCGTTTCCCCCACCTTCGGCACCGTCGGGCCCTCCAGCATCGGCAGATTCCCACAGATCACATCACCATACTTACCCCGTCCATACGTCGTCTTCCACTCCGGGATGTGCACCCACCCCGTCGACCGCAGCGCCACCTCCTCGCTCACCTGCGGACAGAACCGGTTGAGAATGTCGTCCGCGGCCTCTAGCTCCGCGCCGCTGCACGTGGTGGGGTGTTCGTTGTAGTTGCACGCGTACGCGTAGGATGTCCCCTTGCGCACCCACATGATGTTGAACAGGGGGATGCGGTGGCCCGCGTTGCATTCGTCGGCGAGGAGGTTCCGCGCCGAGGTGTAGTCCGCGATGGAGTCGAGTTGCTTCCAGGCTTCGCTGCGGCAGCCGAAGTTGTGGGGCTTGATGGGCAGGTCGATGGGGTGGGCGTCGCGCTTCTTGTGCAGGGGCTTTTGCTGTGAGTCTGAGGAGAATGGGGAGAGGGGGGCGCTGGTGGTGTTGTGGGAGGGGGTTGAGTCGAGGTTGATGGTGGTGATCACGGCTTGGTTGTTCTCATCGTAGGAGAGGCCGAAGACGCCGTCTTGGGTCTCGGGGAGGACGACTCCGTTGCCGTGGAGGGAGTCGATGGGGAGGACTAGGGCGTTGGACGCCCCCGCGAGGGCGACGAGGCGATAGACTGTTATGGGCTTCATGTTACGCGTGATGCGTGCGCCGTTCAGTTGGGTGATCTGGTGTGAGTTTCAGAGGATGGAGGAGAAGAGTTGAGCCAGCAGGAGGAAATTTTCGCCTAGGAATTAATATCTGGGTTGGCAACGGCAGGGCATGGCCCTCGAAGCTTAAAGACCGTTGGGCGCAATCTACGGGACTTTAAGCTTCACGTTGGGATCCATTTGACGTTTTCTTGCGCCGCGAGACAACCTAAACTTATTCCGGCTTCGTGGACATGGAGGGCGGACATCACCAAACCAACGGCATCGATGCAGCTCGCCGACTGCCTTTGAGAGTCTCGCTGATTGTGATCCGCGGCTGCTCCTTGTTTCGATGCTTCCCGAATCCTCAAACGCAAGCTGTTAAAATTCGAAAGTTACCAGGTACTTGCCTTATCCTGCTCATTCTCTCCTCGCTGCGGGTTTTAGCAATGGCCGTTGGGTTTTAGGGTTCAAGTGCGTCAGCGGTTGAATTAAGGCGAAACTAAGAAGTTTGAGTCTACCATCGACGCGTGTGGTGTTCTTGTCTTTTATTCACAGCTTTGGTTAATAAGGTACCTAAATACCTGAGGTAGGGTATGAATTGTTCATGATAACAGCCATCAACACTACGGGCAAAGTACACATGTATTGGAAGGGCAAGGCACCTAGGTATCTAATACTCCCCTTTGTGGCTTTTACTGAGCCTCTTCATCAAGCCATAATTAATTTCCCCTCAACCTCTCTCTCTCCTCACGCCTCCTCCTTCGTGCTTCTTTATCTTCACGACGCTTTTCATGTTCTTTCCTATACTCCACATGACAAGCTTCTCTCTTATCAGTGTCATGAACTGGTTCCTCCACATTCAAATCGAGATGGCCAAAAGCTGACCCCATCTCGGCGACCACTCCACTCGTCTGTGCATACCCTAACCTCTCATATGACATTTCCACCCCGTGACACGCCGGCTCGTCAGCCTTCCAGGCGCTCGAGTGGAGATCATCTGACTCCAAGCTTGTTGAATCGCGTACAATTTGCGGATCGTCGTATGACTTATAAGCTTGATTGTAGCCCCGGGCCTCCGCAGTCGAATAAGGCTGGCCAAAAGCTGACCCCGTATCGGCGACCGATTCATGCGTCTGCCCATACACCACGTCATATTGGGAGGATGAAGATTGGATGGCTGCCTGGCCCTGCGCCGGAAGCCATATCTGTGATTGCGGGTCTTCGTCTCCTTCGCTCACTGGGGCGGGCTGCCGTATGTCACCGGGCCTATCGCCTCGTTCACCTTCCTCGCCCCAAACCTTTTGCGTCTTTGGCGCCTTTTCCTTCTGCTTGCCGGTCCTCCTCTCTGACCTAGTGCCACTATGGTGATGAGCAGAGTCGTCTTGCGAAGTTTCAAATTCAAGCTGCTCGAATTGCGGGGAGGCAACATAGTCTGGCGGTCCGTAGCAGACGAGCTGATGGGGGTCGTCCTGGGAGTGGCCCTGCTCTTGGGAGTAGTCCTGTTGATAGGGGTAGGCGACCTGATGGGAGTCGTCCCAGTCTCCGGGGATGAAATAACCTTCAGGTCCTGCGCTGGTTGAAACTTGGCGCCAATCCCAATCTTCGCCAAGCGCATCCTGGGAGTCTGGTGGCGGGGGCTTCGGCGGGTTGTACAGGTCGTAGTCATGGTCACGTTGGTAAGCAGCGGCACCTTGGGAATCTCTTAGTCCGCTGGCAAATCCAAGTTCTTCTGGTTCTGGTTCTTGGCGAGGTGGACCGCTAAAAAAGGGAGTCTCCTGCCAGGAACTAATGGAATCCCGAAATGGAACCGACGTTAGTATACTTATACTATATTCGTACTAACGATTTACGTTGACAGGTGATGGCAAATTAGGGGGGGGGGAGATGGAAAGTAACTGACCTAGTCGATCCACTACCGTAAAGACTTGATAAATCCGGTTTTCCTCCTGGTCTGTGCGCTCATAGTTAACCCTCTGTAAAGCAGGGTTGAGCGTAATAGAGGGCTTAGGGGGTTAGGGTTTTGCCGTGTGCACGAACCAAGAGGAAAACCGGATTTATCGAGTCTTTACGGTAGTCTTGTGTTTGTGCTTTCCCTTGGACGGTTTGTCGGTCGTGTCCTTAGTTGCCTTCGATCCGTGCGGTGGCATAGTTCTTCTCAAGTCGCTGGCGACAGGTTTCGCAGACGTTGTTCTCTTGTCCTCGATTGCAACCTAAGGTACTTAGATATCAGATGATGGCGTGGCGGGAATGTTGGGTTCCGTCACAAGGTGCCAGCCGAATATCGGAATATAGACCCTCTACGTAGGAGATAGTGCGGGGACGGATGCGAGGAGGAAGATATGTGGGTGCATTAGCACAGTACTTAACATGCTGGACCGGCCATATATAGTTACCTTACATACCTTACTAACTGCCCCATTTTGACGACGCGCGCAGGAGTATTTGATGCATTGCCAGAATGTGGGCAAAGCACTCGCCCCACAGGTACCCAATTGAAGTGCTTTTCTGGCGCCCAAAGAGCCAACGCAGACACTCCTCATTCTCCCTGTGGGTGTGTGGCTTGGTAGCAAATCATGAGACGGCCTTCGAATCATGGCAGGACCCTCACAACAGCCTTCCAAAAAGTGAAGCGAGCGAGCGAATTGGGAGGACACCTTCATGCCCCCACTGCATGAAGGAGGGTCGCAGCTCGACTCCAGCATCCCAAACAGCAGTGCAAAAGCCCGACCCCCGCCTTTGAGTCGCAGCCTTCTATTCGTGTCAAAATTGCCTTGTGCGGCAATTAAGTCCCGCAAGATGGAAGCATCTTCGGGCGACGAGGATGTGCAGTGTGTGAACACGCTTCAAACTTACCAACTAACATTCTCGTCCGCATCGCGGTTCTTATCTGATGGATGAATTGCCCAACCTAGGCTACATGGCACGTCAGTCAGGCGTCACTTGAGCCTCAATTCACTTGGAGATGATCCTCACCCCAGGCTTTACGACATCTCTGGTTTAAATTTTAGCATGCCGAATGATTGCAGCGCCGGCAGTGGTGAGTAGTCAATACCAACTTGAACCTAAACTAGATGGCGTTGCCGGTTTCTTGTGTGGTTGGAGCGTCGTTTAATGCAGCTCAAAAATGGCATATTCCAAGCAGCTGCAAGATGTCGGACGGTGAGACACGCCCCGCGTCAGATGTTCAGTGCCCGGCATAGGCGTGCCGAGCTCACCGTCTGTTCTGAGCCAGGGCTGTGGCCCCCAATCTTCGTAGCGTTGGATTTGGCTTTGGCTTTTCAATCATACCATGTTCCCTCCCGATGAACTGCCCTCCCAGCAAACAAACTTGAAGCCTCAATAAGAGTCATGGCCGCGCCAGCGGTGACTGCCCCTCGAACCGATCCCAATACCGACGTTGAAAGCAATAAAATCAGCCAAAAGGACTTGGACAGTAAGCCATGGTAAACATGAGTCCGCCCTGAGCCTGATGGGTAGCTCTGGAGCTGCGAAAGTGCTGCGAGTACCACACGTTGACCTGGTTACAATTTTGCAGGAAATACAACGGATACCAATCCTTCGCTCAATTCATTGCCTCAGACGACGACTTCTTCGCAGTGAGAAGGTTTGACAGGCTTCATTGTCGAACCCTTCTGAGACTCCAAGACGAAGTGGTCCGGCTCGAGGAAGCACTGGAACTGATAGATGCTGAATTCAGTGACAAGGGGGCAAAGGATGTGGATAACGGCACATTCAGGAGGGATCAGAAGAAGAGAAAGGAGCTCCTCGAGGCCATTCCCGCAAAGCTGGAACAGTACGGTAAGAGGCCCCTTCTCGTCTGTGACTGAATCGCGACGATACTATCCCCAAAATGGCAGATCGACTGCTCCTCCATTTCCTCGCCTTGAAGGGGAGACCTCTAGCGCCGAGTCTGAACCGGCGAAACATAAAGCGCTGGCTCAAAAATCGCAGAGACCCGATCCAGCCGAAGGAGGTCGAGTTCGTCAACGCCGATGATCTCATCACAGCAGCGAAGGCCCCCAAATCCACTGCGCGCAGACTCTTTGAGCATCACGTCCTTGCGCCAACCCGCGGGCTCTTTGGACTGCTTTCTCGGAGGTCGCTAGACCTAGAACTACCGCCGGGCGGGGTCCCGACGACAGTCGTTGGCAGAGACGAGCCGGTCGAGGTCATTGCGGCGTGTGCTGTTTTCTTGACGGCTGTGGTGGCGCTGATTGTGCCTTTGTGGACTCTTGCGGTAGTCGACGACATGTTCAAGAAGCTGGGTGTCATCACCGCCTTTCTCCTGTTCTTTCTCGTTGTCCTCGTATGCGGCACATTGGCGCGCCCGTTTGAGGTTCTCGCGGCGACAGCAGGGTAAGTTCAGATCACTTCGCCGAGGTATTGGAGGAGACCAGTCGCTGACAGAGCATGCAGGTACTCGGCGGTTCTTGTGGTCTTCCTTCAGTTCAGCACCGGGCTAGTAGTACGAAGTTGAGGGGAATGAGTGGGGTCTACCCTTACGACAAGAATGTCTGGAAATGGAGATGACTTTCAGGTGTCGGAATGCCGAGCTGGGATAATTTTATTCTTTTCTCAGGCCGAAAATTGCGTCGCCGGCCAGAGCTCCCGAGCTACTCCTGGGCCGGGTGGAAGGGCTCATTGCGACCGTTTCCGCCCTCCGATGGCAGTATTAGCAAAGAGGTACGATTACGGTTCTGTATGGAAGGAGATCGCTGGCATACGCAGCGAAAATACGAAGTTTGGCGTCTGCCATCGATATGTGTGGCGCTCTTTGCTTTCTTTTCCCTAACCGCTTTGGTCGACGAACTTTTTCTTTGGGATGGCGGCCATTGACGCTGTGTGCAAAAGTTGGAAGGGTGCTGGCAGAAGGAAGGACCAATGGCTCCTGGCCCATTCCGTGCGCAAATGCGTCAGCAGACATCTTCCGCACTGGCACGGGGCCTTGCTGCAGGCGCATTGAGGCACGTGAGGTCTGGACCTGAGAAGGAGGATCGGCTGCTCGCCAATCCTTGGAAGAATGGCAGACGCTCCTACTCTCCCCCGCGGGGGATACCTCAGCGTCAATCCACTCACCAATTCGACTTTCGATTCTTTTCGAAATACACCTGCGCGTGATCCGCCAAAATCATGACCGAGCTCACAGTCCTGTATGATCCGGGAAGGGCGGATGGCGTGCCCAATTTGGAGTGAGTCCCATCGTGATTCGCGCAGACAGGCTGTGCGCCAGAGTTTGGAGTCAATTGACCCGCTGACTCTGCGCTTCCTCGTCCCAGCCTCATACTTGTTCACGGTATCGATGCAAAGGCTGGCCCCGTCGAAACGTGGACACATCGGCCTTCCGGTGTCTTTTGGCCGCGGGATCTCCTCCCGGGGGCTCTTCCTTCCACGCGAGTCCTCTCTTTCGGGTACCACTACAAGAGCGAGCTGCCTGAACACCCTGGTAGGACGCTTAACAGATTGGCCCGCCATCTGTTGTCCGACATTCTCCATTTCCAAGATCAAGAAACCAACAAGGGCCTGGGCAGACCGATTGCGTTTCTAGCGCACTCGTTCGGAGGGCTGATTGTCAAGAATGTTCGTGTGCCGCGCGAACCCTGCGTTACTGAGCTCACCAATTGTCCGATACCATAGGCATTGTTGTGTGCTGAGTCCGGTGTACAATTTCAGAGAGTATTGGACGCCACGAGTACACTGGTGCGTGTTCGTCTTCTGCCTGGCCCTTGTCCTGCTGACCTCTTCTAATTTCATCCGTGAAGCTCTTCTTCGGAACACCTCATCGGCTTCCTCCCAGAAATCAGCGAGTTTCTCCATCTATTGTCCGACAGTGGAAAGATGAGCAGGTGCTCTTCCAAACAGTCTCCAAGATACTTAGCGACATACCCAAACTTGACAGAGGCTTCCAGGTGTTGGCACCAAGGTTCAAAATCGCCAGCTTTTACGAGGTCGAGGATGCTATGGTCGACAATTTCAGCGCATGTATGACGGTTCCCGACGAGAAGCGAATTTCTGTCAACGCCAACCACGCCGCCTTGTGCAAGTTCCGGGATGAGGATGACGAAACGTTTATGGCCGTCTGCCGGAGCTTAGCGCTTGCCGGTTCTGGTGACCGTCGAGAGATCGCTCCGCCCGCGACACGGGACGAGACATCCTCCGAAAGGCCGTATGTTGTTCTCAACAATGGCGATGCTCGACATGCCGCGATCATATACACCGATGCTTTCAGGGGCGAAGGTGGCCCACCGGAAATGCGGCTATGCGAATACTGTTCCGCAATCCCTTTCGACAGCATTGCTAACCGCAGTACTCTTCCCGGGGGGTCTCGCCGCTGGGGTCCGCTGGGTGACATCAAACGTGTCCAATCAAGCTCATGTCCGTTTTGTCAGCTTGTCAGCTACGCCATTTGCAAATACCAGGCGTCAAACGTGAACTCCCTCCAAGATAGGGAGGCCCTCCAAGGGGATATCTCCGTTGAGTGGGCAAAATCTTTGGCTCCTGGTTGCCGTCCTGGCTTCCGCATTACAAAGCAGTTTGACGCCTGGATCGCATTTGGAGACGTGAGGTCGTCTCACGATGCGAAGGCCGCAAGTTTGCGATACCTGCGTCCCAGAGTTGTGCCTAGGCTCAATGTCGAGCGCGTGTCCTCCTGGATCAAACATTGCACGGTTAAGCACGGATGCATTGCCCACCTCGACGACTACTCCATCACCTTTCCCAGGATACATGTTCTGCGCTTCATCGATGTCGAACGAGCTTGTGTGGTGGGGATGAAGGCGGGGAGGTCGCCATACGCCGCTCTCAGCTACGTCTGGGGTGGAGTCACAAGCTCTCGCCTGTTGAGGTCGAATCAGGCGACACTCATGGAGCCAGGTGCTCTTGACCGCAACCATATCACCCTGCCAACAACGATCAGCGACGCGATGAACTTGGTCAGCAGACTTGGGATACGTTATCTTTGGGTCGACTCGCTTTGTTTAGTCCAAGATAACTCGGTCGATGTCAGGGAGGGGCTGAAAGCAATGGGTCGCATATATGAACACGCCAGTCTGACTATTGTCGCTGCAAGTGGCGATAACGCAAACGCAGGCCTTCCCGGCGTTCGAAGTGGAAGCCGTAAGAGACAGGATATTCTCAGAGAGGTGCAGCCAGGAATACATCTTGGCATGTTTCTCAGCCCAGACCATCTCCTAAAGCGCTCCGTTTACGAAACGAGGGCCTGGACGTATGTCGCTCCCCACCCATCAACCCTTGCTCCTCGGAGACATGGCGTACTAACATAGAGTTTCAACCTGTAGGATGCAGGAGCACCTCTTTTCACGGCGCATATTGTATTTTATTGACGATACAGTCTTCTTCCGCTGCCGAGAAGCAGAGCATCTCGAGAGCTGCCATGACGACGACAATCCGAAGAAGGCCCTATCAAACATGTCTACCAGAATCATGGAAGCCATGGAAATGGAATCACCACTTGAAGACTTTGGAGACATCCTCATGTATTACTCGCGACGATCTCTCACAATGGAAAGCGATGCCCTCAGCGCCATGGAAGGCATTTCCCAGCAATTTGCATCCAAACTCGGCTACGAAATTTCCGTGGGTCTGCCGGTAGGCGCCTGGGATCATTTTATACTCTTCTCCGGCCGAAATCTGCGCCGCCGGCCAGGGTTCCCGAGCTACTCTTGGGCCGGATGGAAGGGCTCATTGTGTCCGTTTCCGTCCCCTGATGACAGCATTCCCAACTGGCTCGACACGCACACCTGGATTGTCTGGTATATCGCAGACGGAGATAGAAGCTACTCTCTTGTTTGGGACCCCTTTGAATGGGCTCGAAAAAACTCAATGCGGCCACTTAAACGGGATGCTTTTCATCAAGGGTATCGCGAAAGGGTGGGGTTTTGCTGTCCCGGGCTAGAGTTTGAACACGGAGCGCGTCCAATACTTCCCACCCAGTCAACCCCATTCGTCAGCTTGCCGCACTGCTCGGGGTTCCTTCGGTTTTGGACCGTCTCAATCTTTATGCAGGTCAAAGACACCGGGCTTCACTACGGTAAGGCGGCGCTTTTTGGTGTTGATGGAAAGCAGTATGGCACCATCGAGCTTGACGGGCTCGACGAGTGCAACGTGGAAGCCTCCGTGCTTTCAGGCCCATCAGAGCTCATTCTTCTCTCGGGGGTCTCCGGAGACCGACCGTATGAAGGAGTTGCTTTACCTAAACCAGCAGGAGATCACGCCGAATATCACGTCATGCTCCTGGAATGGGACGAAGAAATCGCCGAAAGACGTGGCATTGGCAAACTCAGAAGGGAAGGCTTGGCAAAGAGCTACAATCACGGCCCTGCATGGAAGGAGATCACGCTGGCATAGGCTGATTACCTCCCTGATGGCGTCTTCCTGATTATGGTTACAGCGTTTTCGCAGCAACTGACTCCGTACTGTTGTGTACAATCGCGGAGTTCTGTCTGGGCTGGGGCCCACAACCATCCACTACCTTTGTCCGCCCTGAACAAGTTCGTCAGCGTCAATGCAACCCAATGCAAAGCCAACTCGCGGATTGGCCAACTTCACGACCAATACGTGACCATCACGCATCGCCCAGGAAACTCAGGACGAATTCGGCTTAGGGCCAAGAAGTTTCGTCCTCATGGCACCTAGCTCCGATGCACTCTCCAATGTGACCCGAAGCGGGTGAAGCGGGGTTGCTCAATTTCGCATAACATCCCGATGAGCTGCACCTCGTTGCTCTCGAGTTCAAATCCTTGATCAATTGTCACTTCAAATCACTTCGCAGACAAGCCCCGGCTCGAGTCCTTACCAGAGGTCTTCCCTACGGCCAACCTGAGCCCCCGACCCCTACACAACCACCCACAATGGCGACCGACACAGAGCGCAAGCAGTACGACGGCGTCGCGACCAACTACGCCTCCGTCACCGACCTCCCCTGCTCCAAGATCGAAGCCCAACTCATCCTCGCCGCCCTCGGCGACCCCACCGGCCTCTCCGTCCTCGATCTCGGCGGCGGCTCCGGCCTGCACGCCCGCCGCGCCATCGATGCCGGCGCCGCGTCTGTCGACGTCCTCGACATCTCGGTCGAAATGATGCGCATCGGCGCCGACATCGAGAAGCAGCTCGGTCGCAACGAGAGCAAGGTCCGCTGGATCGCGGCGGATCTCGCGCGACCGCTGGGGGAGCAAGATGCCGCAAAGGAGCTGAGAGAGGGCGGGTATGATATCGTCATGGCGAATTGGCTGTTTGACCATGCCACGTCCGTGGAGGACCTGCGCGCGATGTGGGGGAATGTTGTTGCGTACCTCAAGCCCGGGGGCAAATTCCTGGGTGTTAGGGTGCAGAGCATCAGGGCGGAGTACATGAAGGAGGAGGGGAAGTATGGATGCACATTCACCGACATCAAGGAGATACCCGGGGGATTGTCGTACAAGTGCAACTGCCTGACGCAGCCGCCGTTTTCGTTTGATTGCACGTCGATGGCCGACAGCTATACGCTCGCGGATGTCATTGGGAAGGAGCTGGGGTTGGTTGGGTTTGAGGTGGTGAAGCCGGAGGAGACGGAGGTGGCGAAGGGGGATGTTGAGTTTTGGAAAGATTTTGTGGGGGATCCCAACTTGGCGGTTATTGTGGCGAGGAAGCCGTCGGTGGAAGTTTCATGAGTGGGGGGAGAGTTTGGGGGAGGGCTAGGGGAGGGAGGGGGTGGTAGCGTGAGGTTGAGTCAGGGGGCTACGTCATGGAGGCTATTCGCAGGGGTGCACCATGGAAGGAGAAAACAGCCTCGACATTAGACAGCCGCCTTTCTCTGCTCCACGCCTCACGAAAAAAATCGAACCGAAAAGAGGGTTCTACCCCAGGTGATTGTAACGTACGAAGACAAGCTCCACGCTGCGGAAGATGTATTTCTTCGGGGTAGATGTAGAGGCTCGTATTGCCCACCTAGTCGAATTCGATATTCGGCATGTTGCAATCCCAGACGGCTTGAGCTGCGGGTGCTGTCAACGACCGAGAACGCGACGCTGCTGTGGGCGTCTTGCGGCATGATGTGGATGGTCCAGTGATGATAGCGATGTCTGTGGCTATCTCAATGGCCAGCAGTTGTCGACGATGCAGGAGCGGCGTGGTGCGGGGCCAAGACAGATTCGATTGAGTGTGGCACATCCTAATCTCAGTGTGGGTGCGCGAAGGTAGTAAGCTTCTGGACGTCGACCAGCTGCTAAGTACGACGGTCTCCCTCCCCGGGGCGAGAGCATCGTCGTTGTCGTTATTGCTCTAGAACTAGTGGTCGAAAGTGTGGAAAGGAATATGGACAGTGGCTGGCAAGATTAGCTTTCGGTCGGAAAACTCTCGGAGGCAGCATACGCTACTTTTGGCGACTCCATAGGTCGTCACGGAGTTGCTCTCACACAAGCGCCTCTTCTTTCCTCAGAAAATTCACTTTCACGAGCTCCAACCCCGTCTGTGCCCACGGTGGACGGCCCGGCACTCTCAGCTGCCTATCCCACCATGCAAGGTACAGATCCAGCTCGACGAGCCCCGACACTTTGTTGCTACGCCGCGGACGGGACCGCTTCCAAAACCCAGTGCTAGTTGAAAGCTGGCCAGGGAACCATTGTCATTTAGGTTAACCGACGCAATGCATGTACCTAGGTAATCATGTGTAACGAACAATGTACCGAGGTTTCAGACTACAACATCCATCCTTAACTAGCGGCACCGGAACCCATTTAGCCAATCATGCTCTCGATCAGATCCAGGGCGACGACTCTACTTTCCAGCAAGCTTGTCTTTGACAAACTGAATCAAGAGAGGGCCAATCTGCCTGGCCACGAACTGGTCTCCCTGAGCATTTGGATGGATACCATCACGATGCATCACCGACGTGTAGCCAGCCTCCGATGAGCAGTTTGCAATGACGATGGGAGACTCTGTTGTGTCCATTCCTGCGGCCCAGGCGGGAATCGCAGCATTGATGGCCCGGGTCTCGGCGTCGTACACAGACAGAGGAATAACTTTATCAACCTTCAATATCATTTATATCAGCAACAGGCGCCTCCTCACTCGGTGAGTATTAGAAGTGTGGAGGTCAACGCTTACAATGATTTTTATCTTGGGGTTGGAAGCCCGCATCTGCCCAACCATCTTAGTGTACGCACCAATGACATCATTTGTCGACCTTCTGTGATTGACATCGTTGGTACCGAGCATGAACTGCACGATGTCTGGCTTGCTGACGCTGAGCCACCCGGGAAGATAGTCGTTGGCAATGTTGACGGCCTGCTAGCCCGAATGCCCTTCGTGGTGAGTGTCAAATCCACCAGCGGTAGATTTGCAGTTTTCGGGGTTGTTGTTCATGGAGCCGACCATCTGAACTTTTTCGGTAAGATTTGCGTCGGCCAGCTGGGCCCAGACAACAGCTCGCCAGCAGGTGACCTCGGTGATTGAGTCCCCAAGATACACTGTCTCGGTATCAGTGCCTACTCCATATCAAGATGCAGCTTCCCCTCGCAAGACGCCCACATACTGATCTTAACTTTTCCCTGCTGTGTTAGTCCAGTGGCGCAAAGGCCAGCGATGGTCATTTTGGCTATGCCCCTCATGATTCTAAAGGACGCAGGCACGACGGTCACAATATGGTTGGTTGGGAAAATACTGAGGTGCCGAGGATGGAAGCCAACGCTGAGATCAAGAGAGGACGACCAGAAAGGTAGGTACATAACCAGTCATTTGGCGGAAAGATGGATTCGATGAACATATATGCACCAGTCATCATCCTGTTGGCCATTGATCCCCCTCCGCTGTCACCACACGCCCACGCACCTAATTCCCATTGCCGAATATGTAGTCCAAGGTAATTAACTCTCCCGGCCATTGGCAGCATCAGGAGGCAGTTTCTGGTAGTTGGCCCCGCCATCGAATTAGTTAATCTCTTATATGAAGCTGTCCATTGCTTTATCAAACTCGGTACATTTCAGCATCGAAGAGTCTTTGGCTCCACGGTAAGTCAGCAGTAGAGAATCTGGGCGCTGTTACCAGCCATTCACATCTTTGGGTCAGTAGACAGGTACGAAAAGTTGCCTTTCCGAATGGCGGGGAAAGAGGGCACGGGATGGTATGCTCGGATGAGGGAGGCCCTTAGGGAAGCCCGAAATTATCCAAAAGTTGCGGCGCAAAAATTGCCTCGCGGATAGCTGTCAGGTAATTGGTAGAGACGATGTAGTAACCTCCACAGGTTCCCGCTATGTTGTCCAACTTGCCCAGCGTACCTAACCAGACGGCTGAGTTCTGCGAGGCCGAAGTCAAGATTCCAAACCCGAAACCCGGACACGGAGACTTCGTCTCTACAACTCGGATGTGGCGAAAACGCAGAAAGCTCGAGATCCAGGCCGGGCATGGCGGGCGATCTTCTCGCGACGGGGTGATGAAACTGCTCCCGCACAGAGGTCTAGTAACGGGATACTCGGTAGCTCATTTGTCTTGCCACAAACCATGTCAAGGCGCTAGGATGAACACTTGAAAATCTCCTAACATGGGGGTGCCTCGCCTTCGGTAGGTACCGACTCTTCATCTCGCTACATCAGGCACGGGTTTCTTCTAGCTCAAATGCTCTTTACCTAGTGTGGGCTTCATTTACGGCTGGGTGGAGGGGACGTGGTACATTCTGGCGCTTTTTGACGTTGTTGTGTGTTCGTGAGGCTCAAGGGACAAGATTCAACTAAAACAACCGGAGCCCCTCCATCCGAGGTCTCGATGGCCTAATAGGGGCTGCAGCCGCGGCTAGGCTGCAAAGGTACGGATGTCCATCCCAAAAGTTTTGACCAACGCGCTAATCTATTTCCGGGTTTCTATAGTGCAAATAACAGATCTGTTATCCTTTTCGAGATTTTAAAAGGAGGTAGCCCGTATTTTAGAAGATAAGCGCTGGGGTTTTAGCGCTAAGCTTTGCCTATCATGGACTTTCAGTGGCTAGCTTTCAGCAGTAAGATCAGTTGGCTAAAAACACTAACTTTAGCACAAATATGGTATAGCGCCTTTTTCGCTCTGGTCAAAACTTTTGGGATGGACATCCGTACAAAGAAGAAATTGTCAGCTTATATAAGCAATTGGAGCCATTCGCGGAAGTAGCCGGCTTGGCAATAGGGGACCCTGGAGGCCAGAGATTCTCTTCGACAGAACAACAACAATAGACAACAATCACCACAATTGGCCATGAGTGCTAGATTCTGACAGAAATCTTGGTGGTGCTCCGGAGGAGACAATTTGCCCCCCAGTGCGTGGATGTTTCGGGTAATTAGGCGCATTGGGAGGTAAACTACCAGGTGGACGGAGGCAGCGGCGCCACGATGCTCGAAAGCTGGGTAGCAGCTCGTCGAGTGGAAGTATCGCATCAGGTTATCTGCATGTTCGTGAGACGGAGGGTATAAGAGCCCGGCCTGATCGTATAGCTTACCACGGTTGGGTTCTGTGTGAGATCCTGCCACTGGGCCTTGGCTGATAATAGCAAGGCAGTCTTTCTAGACGTGGCAATATGGTCGCTTTCAGAAGCATTGGGCTGCTAGCCCTCACCGTCGGAAACGCTTGGCTCGTCGACGCCCAGGTCAAAGTCAAGATCATGACGCTGGGTGACTCCATCACCGGAAGTCCCGTAAGGAAACATGCCCGCGCAACGCCCCGCTGTTATAGAAGCAGCACCAGCTAAAAAGGAAGACGAGCAGGGATGCTGGCGAGCCCTCCTCTGGCGGAAACTCCAGGACGCCGGCATCAAGATCACGGACTTTGTCGGGACGCTGCCCCGCCAGGGTTGTGGCTTCACCTACGACGGCGAGAACGAGGGCCACGGTGGGTTCCTCGCCACGAATATTGCGAGGCAGAACCAACTTATGGGCTGGCTCTGCCCGACGTCGTCATGGTACACCTAGGTACCAATGACGTATAGAGCAACCAGTCGCCAAGCGCGATACTTGGCGCCTTCGACACGCTCGTGAAGCAGATACGTACTAGCAAGGCGACGATGAAGATTCTGGTAAGTTCTGTCCTGCCACCGAAAAGATGGAAAGCAGAAAGCAGAGAGCAGTTTACGCTAACCACGACCCAAAAAAATACCTAGGTCGCCCAAATCATCCCGATGAAGCCGTCAAACTGCGCTGACTGCAGGCAGCGGGTCGTGAATCTGAACAAGGCGATTGCAGATTGGGCTCCGAAGGCTACGACAATGGAAAGTCCCATTACAGTCGTGGACTGCTGGACGGGATTTGACACAGCCTCGATGACCGGCGATGGTGTCTACCCCAACACCAAGGGCAACGATGCCATGGTGAAGTGTTGGTATAACCCGCTTGCTAGGGTGATCAGCGATTCCGCGTAACGAGGAGATGCCATGCTCGATATAAACATTTGCAGGTACCTTAACATACCTACTTCTGCGAGAGGGCGAATCCTTTGTCAAGCAAGGTATTTGAGATTCATTGGTTATATAAGTACCATTTACCAGTTTATGTTGTCTTTCCATCAAGTGCACGTTAAGTGACTGCCTTGCTCCGTAGGTACCTTATCTCTGTGCCACTAACTCCACCGAGCCTCCAAGAGCAAGTCATCGTAGGGTGTCGAAATGAATCCGCCGAGACTTGACGAGGCCGGAGCAGAGCTAGCTGAAAGACGTCTGCCTAGACCCAGCACAGCCGGGGCGGGCGGGGGACTGCAGCATTGTTACCCGGCACTTCTCTCAGAATTGAGGTCGGCAGTTGCAAAGAAGATGCGATGGCCATCTGGGACCTACGCCGGTCAAGCGTAGCACATGCCGGAAAGTCTGTCTCTTTTTTTTTCTTCTGGAAATGCGACAACGGACCTTAATGCCAAAAGACTTAGGTACCTAGATACAATTTGTACTTAATCGACAACCTTTCACCCTCCTACCAACTACCTACGTAAACTGTTTAAAAAACGCCCAGGTCTCGTCAGGGGTAAACGGCTTCGCTGCCCCCCTAGTCGTCGGCGCCGAAGTATGCCCTCCATCAAAAGAAATCCAAGTAACCGGAAAAGCTTCCACACAACCCTGATACTAAGTCTTGGCCAAGACCCCCGAGCCAGCAGCCGCATCCACAGTCGTCTGCCTAGTACAGCCATTATTGGCCACAAATGTATCCCGCAGCTGCTTCCCACTTGCAATCGGAATCGTGCCATCACTCGACCCATGTTGACCGTAAAACGCAATCGGATCCCTTCCGCCATCACACCCAGACAACCTTGCTCCCGATATAACTGCCACGGCGCGGAATTGCTTCGCACGGGCGCACGCGATGGCATAGCTCATTAAAGCGCCGTAGCTGAAGCCAGTCGAGAAGCGGAGGTTTTGGTCGATGCAGAACTTAGTCTCGATTTCTTTAATCATCTGATCAACGAATGCGATGTCCTCGCCGCCGGAATTCACCCATCCGCTGTTCAGCCCCTCGGGGGCAACGGAGATGGCACCTATGGTGTCTCCGTTAGCGAGAGGAGGAAGGCCCATGAAGGGCAGGAAGCCTTACTGGCCGTTGGCTACGGCGGATGCACTGTCTGATGCGATAATCGTTGGTCAGGATTGTTTCAGGGGGGCTGCAGAGGTAGCGGAATAACATACTTCCCAGACCGTGAAACATGAAGATCAGTCGGTAGGGATTCGAGCTGTTGTAGTTAGCTGGGATGTTAGTGATATACGATCGTCGTTTTCCATTTACCGTTGTCGTAGAGGATACGGTGCCGGAGGCTTGGTTCCGACCGCAGCCTGGAGACGGTGCAACTGCAACAACATCGTTGAACGCAAAAAACAGGGTCAGCGCAATGGTGGCGAGAGTTCGGAATGCCATTTGCAAAGTGGGTTAGGTACGTAGGTAAGATGGTAGATGAGAATGACCGACACGTATCGTTCAGCTCGATGATAGGGGTGAACGTGGCGATGTTTATGTACAAGTACGATTAGCCTCTGCAACCTTTGAGTAGACTTTTGAGAACATCGAAGTTCCTTCAACTCGGCAGCTGGGTCTCGGAGGTTTCGGGACCGCCAGGCTGACGTGTATTGTTGGTGAGGAAGATACCAAAAACATTTCATGAGGGGACTTTCCATCCAAGAAGCCGACACGGGCAACAAGGTTATATTAACTGCGATTCTGATTGGTGCATCGACTGTCCTCCCTGAGGAGGCTCAGCGGAGGAGCGGTCGCCGTGCCATTTTAGGCTGGTGTAATATCCGTGAGTTGACCTCCCCAAAGCTGCGTGGACTGAAGGAAATCACCAGCAGTCCGTCTTAACGTCCTTACAACTGCCGGGGATCTAGACGCAACATGTTGAAGTCGCGTCGTGCCCTGCCATGAAACCGGGCTCTGCGGCTGTGAACGAGCGGCCTTGGTGCGGTGATCCTTCGAGGTACGGCCGGCTCTGCGGAGGCACGACTTCCGATTTTTTTTCAGGTCTCTTGATGCGGCTCACACTACTCCAGCCGGGCATCATTGGTTTTTAGGCCGATTACATTCGGGGCTGGTCCTGACCGGTTGACTGTAGACTTGGTTTCCTAGCAGATGGAACGTGGTCTTGATAGACTGGAACTCTCGGACTCCTACGCCGGCCTTCGCTGCGAGGAGTTGGAGACTTGACAATTTGTACTGCAAGTCCTCCCACTGGCGTGAATTGATGACTGGATCTAATCAGCGGAAACGAGAACAATCCTGGCAAGGACATGCTAGTGTAGGAACAGATATATATATATATTCTCGGTCCAAGACTACAAGTCCCCCGGAAGACCCCTTGTGCAAAGGAATGGGGTGAAGGAAAGGCGATTCCGACTCGAATTCTGTGGGACTCGGTTCCTTTTCGTGGGACCCCTGCTGGGAAAAGGCGTCGTAGAGCTTAACTAACACGTCATGGGTGCAGGGCCGGGGGCCTTGTAAGGCCTGCCGCCGTTGTCATCTCTACCGTTGACCCAGATCTGGATCAGGATGCTCGAGTCGTTCTGCTGGTAGAGGCCAGGGATCGAGACCGTCTGGGTCGACACCAGCGTGCCCGAACTAGACACATTGAGTTGCGCGCAGGACTGGTAGAACCGGGCACCCATGTTACCATAGGCCGAGTGCAGGGCTAGCAGCTCGACTCTCAGCAAATACGGGCCTGGCGCGATGCAAGTAGGGATCGTGGTGTACGACCACCCTTTGTTCGCAATCATATCGTCGACTGCCCATCGCCTTTGCCCGGCGTTGAAGGATTCTTCCGAGACCTTGAACCACTTGAGTCCTGCCGCAGATGAGGTGGCGGCGTTGTCGACCTTGGCCATGTAGTTCATGATAGGGCCCTTGTGGGATCTGTCAATGTATTCGGCAGGGTCGCCAAGCCACGGAGCACCGCCGATGGCGTGGCCCCAGAAAGCGCCAATCTTGTCGCCGGCCTTGGCGTTGATTACAACGCTGGAGCGGTAGCCAGGCTGGCCGCAGGCCATGTTGGGGTCGTACACGTTCACGACCGGATTCGGGTTGTTCGGGGCACGAAGACCGACGAGCTGTCCCTGGTCGACGCCATTGACCGAGACTTTCTGTCGTAAGGTATGTCTGTCAGTTTGATGCCGAAGACTCGGACCGATGAATGGGTCCATGGGGTCCGGGGAAGCTCACCTGCATCTGTGCATGCGCCGTAGCGATGAACACTGCAGAAATGTTGGGCCTCATGGTGACGCAAGTGTAAGGTAGGCTTGTTGTTTCAAAATCCGATTTGGTCTTGATCAGAGGCAGTAACACATGAACCCGAGAGGCCTCGGGATGGGCAACAGTCCACTCTAGTACACAAAGGAGGATGCACAGCTGACATGTTTCCTCCCTGGGTAATTCTAGTTCAAAATCTTCTCCGCTCATCATGTTGGACCTTGGCACCATGACAATATGCGGACAGAAACCCCGACCCTCCAAGGCATGTAATTACCAAATAGCAGCACTCCAAGGCCTCTTTTGCATTATCCGACTGCCCTGCTGGCGTCTCTCATGGATCATTAGCGTTGATGTAGCCTTGTGATGGATTGAATGCCAATGATTGTTCGAGTGTAACCCCTCTATCCCTTGCTCAGATTGGACAAGACGGAAATGTCGGAGGTCGTCCTTCCATGCTCGTTTTGCGGCAGTCGCATGCCCCAATCAGCCGCCTGTGGTGTTGGGTGCCTGCTTCCGTTCGAATTATTTCAACGTCCGCCCTTTAGACGCCCCATGATACACCGCAAATCACCGTGACCAGGCGGAAAAGCACGAATCCAATAACACTCTGTCGCATAGCTTCGTATCGGTCACTAGTGAAGTGATGGTAAAGGATTTCCAGGAGTTACTCTTGGGGGCGTCGTGCCGCCCAGTGAATGCAGCCGAAGGTGTCCCCCGGCTGCCGCATCCTTGGCTTCTCCACATTCGATATGTCCAGTATCGACGGCAACCAAGATTTGTCCTTCCATCTGACGGTGCCGGAAAAGATGCTCGCAAAGCTTCTCCGACGTTATCCAGAGGGCAAGATCTTCAATTTCGACAAGCACGGTTATGCTTCCCCGAGGGATTTGTCCGGGATATTGTGATGCGGCGCGTGCTTACACGGGCGACTACGGGACGAGACAGCCGCCACCAGCAGCATAACGATGGAAGCGCCATCATCAGGATCTTTTCTGGGGCTCGTAGCATGACGGAGGTGGCGAAGGGGGATGCTGAGTTTTGGAAAGACTTTGTGGCGGATCCCAACTTGACGGTTATTGTAGCGACGAAGCCGGTGGTGGAAGTTTCATGAGTGGGGAGGAGTGTTTGCTGGGAGCTAGCGTGAGGTTGAGTCAGGGGGCTACGTCATGGAGGCTATTCGCATGGCAGGGGTGCACCAGGGGACAGGGGAGGAGAAAACAAAATATTCCTCGCATGATTCTTCGACTAGTGCCATCCACCAGCAATCCACTGGGAAATCCCGGGGTTACCTGCGATGGACCCCTGGTGGATAGATCGGCTGGTGGTCTAGCCGCATTGCGCGAAATGGGACTCTGAGAGAGATTTGCTATCGCCTTGCCCCTGCATTCAGGATCAAGGCCTGACTAGCGGCAACAATACTGCACTAACAAGCGCGCCCGTATTTTAAGGGGAGCGCGCAGATCTTCTTTCTTTGCACGTTCTAGGAATTATTTCCACCCACACTCGTTAATATTCCAAAGACTTGCATCATCACGATTCTAATTCTCTTCGACACTCTCGTTTAACCTTTTTGTTCTCTCATCATGCCCAGTCTTCGCCAACTCGGGCTCGCCCTGGCCTTTGCCGGCGCCATCCACGCCCAGGCGGTCAATCTTGGCAAGGCCGCACCCTTCGCGGTCCTTGGCGCCTCGACCGTCACCAATACCGGGGAATCAATCGTCACCGGCGACCTCGGCATCTCCCCCGGCAAGGCCATCACTGGCTTCCCGCCCGGAAAGATCACCGGATCAACCCACACCGCCAATGCGCATGCCTTGGACGCACACACGGACCTCCAAGCTGCCTACGATGTCGCCGCCGCGAAGAATTCCGAGCCCCTCGAGGGAGACCTCGCCGGCCTCACCATCATCCCCGGCGTGTACTCCTTCTCCACCACGGGCGCTCTCAATGGTGACCTCATCCTCGACGGCCTCAACAACACCGAAAGCGTCTGGGTCTTCCAGACCGGCTCGTCCCTGATCACCGGCTCCGGAGCGTCCGTCAAGCTCGTCAACGGCGCATCCGCCTGCAACATCTTCTGGCAAGTCGGCAGCTCGGCCACCCTTGGCTCGGGCACGGAATTCGCTGGCAACATCTTGGCTCTTTCGTCCATCACTACCAACACGGGCGCGACCAACGTTGGTGGTTTCTATGCTCTCGGCGGCGCGGTGACGCTGAATGGCAATGAGGTCACCAAGGGGGCGGAGTGCGTCCCGAAGCCTACTCACCAGCCTTGCAAGTTGAAGCGCGTCAAGCGTGTTGTGAGGCTCCGTGTCTCTGTCTAAGGTGTTGATGGCGGTGGTGGAGGAAAATGTAATGTGCTGGTATGGCGGATTATCGAGGGCTGTGGGTGTCTAGAGACAACCTGCCTTTGTGGTCAAGGTGCCATGATGTTGGAATGACTAGATGCCATTTCTGATGTACCTACTATCCTGCCAGGCATTGTGAAGTAAAGATGGGTATCAAATACATTAGGTGTTTTATTCTTTGATGAGACAAGATGTTAGAGTGAATATTATATTGTAATTACACACTTGATACCTAACGAAGCCTTGGAATTGGACGACAGTGTACTCTCTACCGTTTCTGATCCGCTGTATAACTAACCCCTATTTCCTCATTCCTAGGTGGCTATCCTAGTCACCGTCCGCCTCCCATCGCCCATGAAAGCAACCTATTGAACTCAACAACCGGCGATCCGACCCTCTAATCTCGAAGTCATTCACAATAAATCGAATCCAGCCGTATTCTAAACAATTCTCTTTCCACGGAAAAGAGAGCACCATCCGTTTGCCTGCAAGACTCCAGTGCCGTTGCCTCAAACCTTTCCTGCCACAGACTTCATCCATGATTCCCAACATGCGGCGTGTGGCTGCAGTGTGAATGTTTCTACGGTCGGAGCCGCATACCGTTCTCAAATGCGTGCCGATGACTCGCCATAACGAGGTAATGAACCTGGTTTTGCAGGCCTCGCCGATATGTTCTGCCATGAGCTGTAGCTTCCGCAGAACGCACTCCTTGAGGGCGACTATCTCGTCATTGTATCGGTAATAGTTGACGAGGAGGTGATCCAGGGCGGTTTGTCCATGGGCGCCAAGCATGGTAGGATCCAGATTGATATCGTTGTCCAGAAGGAAATCCAACGCAGACACCATGTCGCGCAGTGCTGAACTATCGGTGAATCCGCGGTCAAAACACATGTAATACAACAGGCTTGTGCCGGACGCACTATTTCTAGAAATATCTGCGCCCGCCTCGACAAGGTATTTGAACAGTGACAGCCGGGGACGGTGTGAGGAGACGGCCAAGAGTAACGGTGTCTGGCCATCAGGGCCGACGCTGTCCAAAGAAGCGCCGCACTCGACGAGGTTCTTTACGAGGACGGTGCAGTCGTTAACACCAAGCTCGTTAGCTCTCATAATAGCTTGGTTCAATAATGGTTGTTGGCCTGGGAGCGCTACAAGATCAAATCGTGCGCCGTACCGCCTCAAAACAGGTATAACATCGGAGCTGAGTCCCATAACTGCCCAGTGCATGGCAGTTCGTTGCAGGTAATCCGACATGTGTACGAGAGCACCATCGTGACAGAGCTGGGCAACAGCCAAAGCGTGGCCACAGTATGATGCAATCATCAGCGGCGTATGCCCGTAGTTGTCACCGGTGTTTATCATGACCTGCATGTCGGGTATCAATTCACAGCAGAGATCTTCGTGCCAAGCTGCGAAGTGGAGACAAGTCTCGCCAAAATTGTTGCGTACGCGCAAATCAGCGCCAGCCTTTTTCAAGACCTCGAAGGCTCTCCGATTCGGTAACTGGTGATCCAATAGCAGGTGGAGAACCGTATTGCCGCTGGAGTCCCGAATGTTTACATCTGGCTGTCGCCTGAGGAGGATCTCAATGAGATTGACGTCATTCTTCCTAGCGGCCCTCATCAGTGGAGTCATGAGCGACGTGTCTTGGTAGTTGAGGATGGACATTGGTGACTGGATTCCGGATTGATCGCTGAAGAGGAAGGTCATCGCATTTTCCAAGGCCACCAAGTCTCCCCGTGCAACAGCAATCTGGGAATATAGAGCGTCAGAAATTGACACAGAACTAGCGATCGGGAAACATCCTGCTTACATGAAGGAAACTGATACCATGATTGTGCTGGAGCTGTACTAAGGCCTGCCTGACTGTGGCCACGTGGTTGGTACGGATTCTGAGTTCTAAGTTGGAAGCAAAACACTGGGTCAGAGTTCTCTCTTCGAACGACAACTTGGTGAGTTCCATAGGTCTGGCCATGGGGAATTCGGGAATCAGCAGTGTCATTTGAAACACCCTGGCCATGAATGCGAAGGCAACCATTGGAAGATGGTTAGGTGTGCCGCTGTCCGATGTATAACTTGGGTTGTATTGGGTGGGTCCATCATCAAGCCGCGTTGCCAGCCTCCAGCTGGGGTTCAGCGCCAGAAGCTTCTGCAAGAAATCGACGTCCCAGGGTTTCGCATCAGGTTCGTCGAGCCAGCATGATTCGATGCCGGCGAGGGGTGTCGAACGTGAGCCAAATGCGTCACGGAAGTCTTTGGAGGATTTTCGATAGTTTTGGAGGTCCTGCAATGTCCATCTATCCCTCATTGCCATCTCACACAGCTCGGACGTTGCATACTGAATTCCGGGTGTCGTTAGGTCCATAAACCGGTTCAGAATGCGACTCGCCGCCAGCAGACCCGCACAGTTAGATGAGAGGAGTCTCACGCCCTTTGGCTGTCTGTGTAAAAGAAACATCAGGGCGCGGAGTGCTGATTCAAGCGTACGGGCTCTCGGTCGTGGGGACGAAGTCCACTCGTATCTTCGTCTGAGTTCTGAAATCGGGGAAATGGGGTGGGCATGGGTATTTTCAAATCGAGTTCCTCGGGGCGGCAACGTAGAGTTGAACAAGGAGAGTGACCCGGGATCTTTTACCCTGGCGGCCATGGCAAACGGTTGTTGAATAGGGCTACCTGATGGGAACCTGGAAGACCCAGCAACAATAGCGGCTGCCGATACCTTGACATCGTTCAATGTGACATGGGTGCGTGCAGCGGTCCGGAAATGGATGGAGTTCAGATCGAACAGCAGGGCGTCGCACGTATTCTTGAGTGACTGTTGCAGCTTCGTAACCTTGCTACTGTCCTTCACCCACATCATTCGGCGAGAAACCGGCCCGGCGGAACGGTATTTCTGGAGAATGGCGGATAGACGATGGAGCGCTGAGCGGGCATCGTTCAAGTGGACGTCCAGGATACGAATCTCATCTTGATATCCAGTTAGACTCAAGTGTCAAGCTTGAGCACAATAGGGGGTCTTATTACTCTTTCTGTAGTGCTGTTGGACGATGGGATCTGATAAGGCCTCGGCCAACAAATAGAGGCTACCGCTGAGACGGGTGATGTTCTTTGCAAGCACAGCAATTTCACCGGCGGCTTTGGCAAACCGCTCGCCGAGGTCTCTGGCAGCATTGGCAACCTCAAGCAGAGTGACGAGGCTCGCTGCGAGACTTATCCCATCCATCGCAGCGAAACGATAACCAAATGGAAAGAGGCGCCTCACGATTTGAGCGAGTCCTAAATTGCACGGCCGCTGTTGGGTGCCCGGATAGGATGACTGTTGGGGAGTGGTGAGGAATCGGTGCCGTTGTGGTGTTGCGACATTTTTTGCCCAACACTTCCGATTCTGGGCGCCTTTCCGTTTGAAGCGGCTTCGGCGACGGAAAAAGGCGACCCGAAAATCTTCCTTGGCCAGGCGTCCCGGCTTTGCTGGTTGAGGATTGGTTAGAACGTGGGAAACACGATGAATTCTGGTCCAATAGGGCTGACTCTGTTGCCTTCAGCGAGCTGCATGTCGTCTCCCCCGCCCCTCCAATCCAATCAAAATGAGATTTCCTAAAGATTTCTCCAGAGCGAATAGTGAACGCTAAAAGAGTTTTAACAGGTCTCTATCATACTAACAGCACCCCAGAATACGTCATAACAAGAGGCACCACAAATAGCCAACTCTCGCCCCCCTTCCAACTACCACCGAGGTACGAGGACGCTGCATTCGGAGTGACAGTGATCCTCTGCGTTACAGTTTGAGCGGCGGTTGTCCTCGTTTTTGTGGGACTCGTAGTTGTCACTGTGTTGTTGTAAGTCAATGCCTCCATGATGTATTCAATGGCAAAGACCTACAGTCAAACTGCTGCCGATACCATGTCTTTGGGGTGTCGTAAAAGTCCGCGGTACCAAAGCATTGAATAACACTTCGGACGCCCGTATTGGCAACGCCCCTGGAGTTGAGCAGCGTGATGGTGTCACACGTGTGTGATGGTCCGCTGTGTGCAGCTGTTAGTCAGGGTCTCCGTCTCTCGATACGCACTGAAACCAACCAGTTCGCCCGACCACCGCCGACGCCGACTACCTCGTTCCCGACGCATGCCGTGGCGTAGTTGTATTGCGAGGCGCTGCTCGAGCAGCATGCTCCCCAGGTGGGATCGGCGGCGAAGACTTCCCCTGCCGGACAATAGTGCGTGTACCCTGCAGCAAGTCAGCTTTCTGAATATGAGTAGCTCGGTGTTTGCTTCTCGTACAAAATCCGGAAATAGAAAAGTAACCCATAAAGGCGGAACCAGTGAGGGCTCTCTTTTCCGCGAAATGCACGTCGCGCAGTTCAGGCGCCGGTGTCACCATCCCGGGGAGTGGGTCCCGCCGGACCGCGTCGAGCTCCACCGCCGCTCCGGAGAGTGGGTCGCTATCGGCCCAGACGGGCACAAACGCGGCCAGAAGGGCCGGGAAAAGAGCGCGACGCATTCCGGATAGCGAACAGGTTTAAATTGGGCGCGCAACACGGTGAGGACTATCGGACGCCAAAATCAGGACGCAGGGGCATTTTGAACTATTTCATCATTTAGGTAGTGGTAAGATTAGGAGCAGCAGAGCGGCAGGGGGGGTGGTGTAATCCCTCGAATGTTTGTCCGACTTTGCGGCTGAGGCTGCAATCTTGGCCGAGGTTGCAGCAATAATGTGCACTGGAACCATTAATGGCCAATGGTTTTATCTTCTGGTTTCTGGGCTCAGCCCCTGCTGCTACCAGGTACCCAGCGAATGATAAAGACAAGGAGCCAATGGCGACGGACTGAAGCACACTGAGTCTGCACTGGCAGGAACGCGACACATGTAACTACGTACTACCTATCAAGAGAGTCTGAAACTGAAGGGCGGGTTCAGAGTAGATAATGTCTCTCGATAAGAAGTACAGACGCATCCAGTCAGCATTTGAAACCTGGGTATCTACTTACCTTGGACACTTAATACTTCAAATGGCAGTTTAAGGTTGGCGGCAAAGGAAATTCAGAGACTGTTCGGGCTTGCGCAAGGTTAATATGCTTGGTTTTCTATTTAATTATAAAGGCTGTCGCTGATCCCTTTCTCACTTCAACACCGTCTCCATACAGAACCGTCCGCTCGACGAGTTACCACAGCCCCAGAACAACCGATGCACTCGAAGCCATGCTTTTGCCACGCCAAGGATCACCCTTGCCGTTGCTAGACGGGGCAAACACAGAGCCGACTCAGACTTCAAGCCTAACCGGTGGCGGTAATGGCTTGACCTCAGAAGAAACTGCGATAACCATATTCTGTGCCGTCTACTTGGCAGTACTACTAGTCATTTTCGGATGTATGTTCTGCGAATCTCGCATGGAAGAAAATGAGCCGCAGATATCGATGGGAGAACCTACTAAGATGGAAGAACCGGTAGCATATGTTAACTAGGACGTCCAGTCTCAGGGGCTCGATGGAGGGGAGGTGGTCGGGGTGCGACAATCGATAATCTTTGGAAGGAGCATGCTCTTTTGGAAACACGAAGGCAACGGCTTCTGGAGATGGAGGAGATCGAACAGCGCCAGTTGGCGGTACAACGGCAGATTAAGGAATTAAGTCGGACGGGGTAGATGGAGCGCCGGGAGCACCTTGGTCGGGGAAGTATGGTGTTGCTACCCAGGAAGAATACATTCAAGCCCTATCAACAAATAGGGGGCTCGTCATCCTCTCCCTTATCTTCCCGTCTTTCTTCTCTATCTCAAAGGACCCAACACCCTTGACGTGTTAGTTCTAAGATCTAGGACGAGTCCGAGTCTGATTTCTTGTCCCCGAAGCAGAAAAAGCTCTTGTCATCTCGGGTTCCACAAAACCCACTGCAGCACTCCTCAGGCGACATTGGGTCACACACATCGCCATTCGAGACGCATGTAGTCACAGTCCCAGTGCACACCGTAGTAGCCTCAACAGCTTCAACAGTCGTGACCTACATACACAACTGTTAGCCCCAATCCTAGACCCCAAACAGCACCAGCTTGCACGAAAGTTCAACTCACATCAGCAGGCGCAGTCTCAAAGACAGTCTGCGTCGTCTTCCACGGGAAGACATCCCTCCCAAGCTCCGAGCACGCCTTCGAAATCAGCCCCGCCGGGAATGGAAGCAATCCCTTAGGCAGCAGATCGCCGAGGATGCCGTCGAATCCAGACTGCCCGTAATTTCCTGGCTTTCCGAAATGTGGCTTGTACTTCCCGGGCTGTCCTAGGTTGTTGGGCTCCCCGGCCACGGCGCGCGGCACTATGGGGGCGTCGGTGATGCAGCTTGAGTCAAAGACTGTGGCGGTGGAGACGACGACGTAGATGGTGCTGGGGGTGTTAGTTTTGTGAGGGGGTTTATAAGGGGATGGGATGCGCAAGGGAATGTCTGGGACATACTCGGTCGGCGTGAATGTCTCAATCTTGGTGATGGCGCGGGGGAGATCGAGGAGCGACAGGCAGAAGGGCGTGGCCGTGGGACCGAGACGTGTAAGTGCCTGGAAGACACCGTCGCCGATGGCTGGAGTCGGCTGGAACGTAGCGGCCACGACGAGGGCCGGGGCCCAGGCGCCGAGGGCAAGAAGCGACGAGGAGGTGAGGATGGTCCGCATGGTGGTGAGGTCGCAAGGGAGAGGATTTGTGACAAAAGAGGGAAAGGGACAACGGAAAGGAGACCGGGGGGATGAAGCTGTTATACGCTAACGAAAAAAAGAGACCCATGGGGTCAGCGTGGCGTCTCGTCATGTTGTCATTGATCCCGCCCGTCGTCTGAGTGGCGCCATGACGGCACCCGTGGACTTTTTGCCTTTACCAGCCCCAGGAGGCTCCGAATCTGGTCACGTTTCTGTGAGCTTTCTAACATGTAGCAATAAGTCACGGGAACACCCAATGCAGGTCAAAAAGATGGTATTCATTTATATCTGAACGCTCGACGAAAGAGCACTAACCCAATCCCCCGCCCTGGCTTTCTGGAGCCCAGCTCCCCTCAACACCCTCCGAAACCAGCTCCAGACCAGCTGAAAGCACAACAACCTCCTATGACACACCTAGAAAGCATGCATGCATTTAGGAAGGTACATATATGCGTAATGTACTGTATATGCACATGTCCTAAATGGAATTTTCTATATCTACAGCTGTGACCAGTATCTTCATTCAACGTCTTGCGGCATCTCGGTGACCTCAATTGGCATAGATTTCTCGTGCTTCGTTGACATATGTCTACTCATGTTACCCCGCCGACGAGACCTATAATCACAGACAGTACAGTTGTACCATTGAGTTCTGTCTCCGTGGTGGACGTCGTGGCGGGCGAGGGAGTGTCGTGCCAGGTCTTTGTTTTCGGCAAATTGAGCCCCACAATTCGGATGAGGACATTAAATAGGCTTTTCATGGTTTCTCTTGTGCTTACTGAGTGACAAGGAGGTCCTGTTAGTTGTGGTCGGGTTAGTCACGGAGACGGGACTTACTTCAAATCAGCAATTCGGCTAAATTCTTTTGGGCATTTATCGCAAGAATAGATTCTGAATGATTCTGGTAATCGTGAACGGAAGATGGGTAAGTGAGGTAGAAAGGAGAGATTACACACTAGGGAAATCTGAGGGTCGGGGGTACTTACCTGGTGGGGGGTGTGCCATGCCTATTGGAATGGGAGGGGGTGTACTATCCCATGGCGGGTCTTGTAAAGGTTCAAGCTTGTCCGGATAATCGATAACAAGCGAGGTATCCCAGTCTTCAGATACGTTCCCATATTTGAATGCATCATCAGTTGAGTCTCTAGCTTCCTGGATTGGGAGCAGAACCGTTAGTCATGGCGACCCGAGTTTAGTTCTTTGCTTACATCGTCAGAGCTTTCATCGTCGCGGTCAACGGCATTCTCCCGGCGCTGCGTAGCATGCTCCACTTCCATGTTCTCGCTGTTATTATCTCCTTGAATCTTGGGCAAAGCAAAAAGAGCTAGGTCCTTCTGGTGTCGTCCGACGTGGCGGGCGTACTCTCTCAACGAAGAGACCTGCTCGTTGCATAGGGGGCAGAAAGACACCATGTTGGTCGGTTTTGGCGATTCGCCCATGTTTACGAGTATCACAGGGTCCGATACCTCAGGATGTGTGCTGATAATGTGGTCTTTTGCATCCTCTGCCGACTCGTATGTTTTGCCACAGCCCAAAGGGCATTTCCAGATCTTCCAGTGGTTGTAGAGAATGTGCCCCGTCAACTTATGGCGTCCTGGGCAGTCATCTCCCGGCGTACGGCAATCAAGAGACAGGCAGATGTAAGGGCGCAAGTCTGCTAAGACATGTTTCCTGCATTACACGGTGTGTTAGTCGAACTGACAGAGAAGAAGTTCTCGCCAGCGAGGCCGGGTTTTGGGCGACGAGTAAGATTTGGAACCTCGTGTCATTGTCGCTCAGCACCCGTGCTCCTGGAGACGCAATCATCAATACCAGGAATACTGCCACCGCCACCGCCACGACTGCGAGCAGTACCACTCGCCGGGGTGTGGAATTCTCATTGCCCAGACCCGAGGATTCGGACATGTCACAAGCCGGAGACAATCTTTGTGAAACGATTGGGCTCGGGGTTTCACTTGAATCCAGTGTGCGCGAAACGGTGCCGAAGAGCATCAGCGATCTTTGTCAAGCGATAAGAAACTCGAGGAAGTAGGGAGTTGGAGAGTGCTGCGGTCAAATCCTCGACACATCGACCTATCATCTGCCCCGAGCGTATGAGGTGTACCCCCTCGGCAGCCTAAGTGACAACGGCGACTGGTCACTAGTATCTCTGGGCTTTGTTCTCGATGGCGATGCCGGATCGGCTCTCACGTACGGGGATAAACTACGACTCGCCTGGGTTATCACTTCCAGTGTCCTCTAGCTGGATGGGACCCCGTGGATTCCCCAGATCCCGTCACATGATGACATCGTCGTCATCCAGCAAGGCGGCGTACTTAATATGCAAGATGTATTTGTCATGAAGCATTTGCCGGAGTCGCCATCACCTGCCTGTGACCGATTACCACCGGCGCAAAACACCACCAACAGGGTAGCTAGTCTCACGGCCCTGGGTATCATCCTCATCGAGCTTATCTTCGGACGGACGATTGATCATCTGCGGTCAGCACTAAACAACAGGCCTGTGTCGGTATTTGCGGAGCATACCGCGACTGGACTATCAGACTACGAGGTGGCCATGAGGCTCATGGATGAAGTCAACACCCGCGTCGGATCTAACTATTGCAGTGCGGTCAAGCGTTGCATAAACAGTGACTACCAAGTGGATATGAGCCTTGGCGGTGGCTCTCGGCACAATGTCTTGATCAGTGTCTTGACTCTGCTCGAGCAAGACTTTAACGCCGCGATGGGTCGGTGAACTCAGTGGTATGAGACGAACGTCTAAGGTGTTTGCAGAGTTCTGGCGACTGTAGGAGGGAGTACAACGGCACGTACCAAAAGAAAGTATCACAGCGAGTGTGGCATTTTATCATTCCGTGCGTAATGTCACGAAACAGCCAGCGAAGAGTCGCGGCTTGGCCTATAGGTCCTCATTGCAAAGCCGCTTAGTACAGGACCCCATCAACTTTGCTCCGTCAGATTCCCTGCCCGTAACTTCTGATAACGCGCCCTCAAGGAGTAGCCGGTCTATCTCAGCAGAAGCCGTCGCTTTGTCTACTTTCAGTCGCAGGAACCTTTGCGCCCGCACTCCTTTATCCCACACCCACCTATTCGCCCCATCAGGCTCAATGTGGTTATAGCCATATTCGTTCCCAAACTCAAAGAGACTACCCAAGCCATGGATACCATAAAGTATTGCTAAGGCATCCCAGGAAGGCCGTGGAGAGTAGTACGAATAGTATATGTACGCCTGCCTCACCGGGTCTCTTCGTGGCCCATCTTTCATCAGGGGGCCACCGGAAAAGACATCCTTCCCGACTTCATCCCCGACAAAGACAATAGAGCCCTCCCATGTGTTGACGGCATGGGCTGTCAAACTCGGGTCGGATCCAAAGAAGTTCCACTCGCGGCCGGAGGGATATCCACCGCCCATGATGACCAGCTCCAAGACCTTTTGTAAGACGAGCTCTCGCCCGGTGAGGTCTGAGTACGCATCACCGGTGGAGTTTAGCAAGGCCGAAAGCTAGGCGAGGATTTGGAGTTAGCACTGTAAGGGGCAAGATGCAATGGACAGCGGAGGAACACACATTGTCCAGAAACCCAATCGACACAATCGTCACACTAGCATCATCCGATTCAGCCAGTACTTTTCGGTACAGATTAATGGGATCCCAAGCATCCTCGGCATGCCCCCAGGGGATACTGCCGCCAGAGAAGTGGTACGCAATTTTGCTGGTGTACTCGCCCAGCTCGAAGCTCCAATCGTCGAAGAACGTGTCATTTGTCAGGGGTCGGATGATGCCGATGGGCACATGAGGGTGTCCGTAATGCGACAAAAGGGCCGAAGCCGTTATCGCAGAGTATGTGGATGGGTAGTTGATATTGACGGCGAGGAGATTTGCGTGCGACGACGTGGCGGCCAGCATGAGTGCGCCGGCATCGCTGCAAATGTCAGTCTTCCATTCGTGCATGCAAAGGGCGGGAGCTTACTCGACGTCGCTGAAGAGGTCAGTGTCAATTATGATGTTTTTTCGGTTGCCAAGACATATCACAGCTTGCATCAATGAAACCGCGAAAACGATGAAAAGGTTCATCGCATTGATGATGTTGACTCAAGGAGATTCGCCAAGCAATTCGGCAGGCAGCAATTGGTGGACTTGGCCACATTGAGAGCATTGCTACACGTGACTTTACAAAGTACCAACGCAGGAGGGAGCAACTGCAGTCGGCTTTCGAGCGCTCCCCTGACCCAACCACAGGGTCGGATATATGAGGTGTGCTGCACCAAGCTGCAACAGGATCGAATCCCGTCCCATTCTGCCCGGCACTGCTTTGGTAGCCCTCAACACAACGGTTTTCGACGTATTTGGCGACACAAAGCATCCGCTGTGTAGTTTCTGGTTCGATGTCGTGAAAAATACCCGACGCGATGCCCAGATCAAGCAAAGGAGTGTGTTCCTGGGCCGGGCTATGTTGTTCCAGATTGACAGCACAGAACCCCAGCACTGCGCATCGCAGCAGCGAACGACCGATCAATGGCTCCCAAGCGCTGCATTAGTCCCACCGATTCGAACTACCAATTCTACCATCGTTCCCATCAAACCTAGAACGCAGGCGTAGCTCAGGACGGTTTATCTTCACATGTCGGCCAACGTCATAGCGCGTAACCCAACTTCATACCAGCGACATAGTCAAGGGGCTACCAACAGACGGCGCTACTGACACTAGTGCGTCGATCGTCATCCAGGTCAGGGGCTTCCCGTTCAATTTTCAGGCCATATATGATTGCAGTCTTCCCATCGTTGTTTTCAGATTCCACAATTCAATAAGCACAACAAATCAACAAACTCCAAATCTCACAGTAGCCCCTCCTCCACAGCTACACCATCCACACCTACGTACCCGCCACCATGTCCCCCTCCCACAAGCCCCTCCGCCAGCTCGCAGCCGAGAAACTCCATGGCGAAGGCGCGAACCCAAGCCAGCTCGGCGATCCCATCTCCCTCAAGGCCGAAACCAGCGACACCAACGACCCCAGCCCAGACCAAATACCCACCACCACGCGCACCCCGCCGCCGTCATCGGGAGGCTCTCACGAAGAGAAGAAGCTGCGAAACGGTCACCATGTGCGAGGTATGATGACGGATGAGATCCGGCAGGGCAAGGTGCCGCCGCCGAGGAAGACGATGGAGGGGGATGCGACGAGTATGAAAGCGGAGACTGTGGATAGGGATCCGGTGGATCATGATAATGGGGCTGGGAAGGGGAAGGGGGGGAAGAAGGGGTCGAAACTTTAGGAGATGCCAGGAAGGGGAACTTGTCGACTACGTTTTGTGGAGTCAAAGCCTAGCGACGCCGCGAGTAGACATATTATTTCTGGGCTGCATTGTTCATCAAGTAACTACATGTTATGTGTGACAAATCTAGGCACACGAAATTTCCTTTTTCACATCTTGAGCACGTGAAGTTGCTCACCCTCGCTCACCCTTGCTCAGGCTCGGCTCAGGCTCGGCTTAGTCCCTGTTCAGGATTTTCTCAGGAAGTCAACCTTTGCTCACCCTAATTACCGTTTTCGGCAGGCTGGGCGAGGTCTGCTGAATCACTTCAACTCAAGTTGAGGGGCTCAGAGCTGGTCCCACACATAAAGATGGCCGAAATGTAATCATCCCCCTTTTAAAACTAATAGGCTTATATATAGTTTGACCTGTAAGTAAAAATACAGTCCGCCGCCTAAAATTTATTCTTATATCGAGGATATTCTTACCCTAAAGTAGCACTTTTGAAGAGCAGAGACTATCTCACTAAGTGCAAGTATGTAACGCAAAAATTATATAAGGCAATTGGGAAGGCATGTTTGGTGCTCCGCATCAAGCATCGAGAATATTTTGGTTTATTGGCGCACTGCTTCCTACCCCAGCACGTTATATTTGGTTTCTTAGAGAATATCAAAATCGAACAAGCTCAGTCGAGTCCCAGTCTTGCCAGAGTGAGGGGTATGCGTGATTAAACGGTGAAGTCCCTATGTTTCATTTCCCCAAGTATCCTGCCCAACTATACTGCTGCCCCTCTAGGCTAGTGTTTAGACAGTTAAGACGCAAAATCGAGCAGCTACGGCGCGTTTCTTCGCGTACATCCATACAAGTGGCTTTTCCTATGCCTCCTCGGGTTTATACAGTCCCACCTCTGGCACTTTAACTGGCTTGTACTTGGTCTTTTTGTGCTTGACCGCCTGTTAGAAAGAAAGGGATTTAGGGCCCTGGGCTTCTGGTTAGCGAAGCTGACTGGATGCCTGGCACTACCTGAACGGTAGGGAGCCTCAGCTACGATGTTGACGAAGCTGAATCCTGCGAATTGGTCTATAAAGAAGGAGGTTCTGGCTGGAAGCCAGAACCTTAGCAATCAATAGAATTGGGCTGTTGCAACCCCCATTATTTCCACCGAATCCAGGGTGCAGTGTTTCTGACAGAAAGAAGGCACGCCTGGCTGCTTGGAAGGAAGGCGCCTCTGGCCACCAGTTAGCCTTAGCTGACTAGACGCTTAGCGCCAGTAAACCAAAGCCACCACAACTGCATAATCCATGATCCTACTTGAGGATCTATAAAATTTGACTCTCTGCCATGCTGTCGCAGGCTTGGCCTGTGTCTTGCCCCACTTGTGCTAGCTATACTGACCCGGGGCGCTCGTTCAGGCTGTCCCAGTCTTCCCGTTTCCGTTTTTGTAATATTACTGTAACTGCTTTTGTACATAGTGATGCTTTTCTTGGCGTGTGTCTCCCTTAAAAGGGGGACTGCGCCGCGCGGTTCTTCGAACCCGCGTATCATCATTTTTGATCAATCTGACGCGAAAATCACCTGCACGAATACTAGTGACTCTATGGCCCTCTTATTGAAGGAAGATGTCCTATTGCGTTTCTTATTATTATTTTATATTAGGCACTGTCTTATACAAGGTTTATTGTTCCATGTTAGGCTTTGTTCTATGCTAGGCTCCGTCTCTTATTAGGTAGGTCTCTGTTTTTTTACGCTAGTTTTATGTATATCCCTCTGATCAAAGGTCCAGGAATCTGGTAGTTGGCTTTCCAAGCCGATTGTGAAAGATCTGTAGGTATAGCCTCTTTTGTGGTTTCTTTCATAATGCATGCATCACTGCACCAGCTCACTAGTTAAGCACCCTTATTGCCACTATGATAAGTTCAGACGTCCGTCCGGCTCTGAGATGCGGCAACAGGCAGCGGTCACGTTTTCAGAGCAGTCTCACCGAATAGCCAGTACCTAGAGACAGACCAGGGCCTTGATAGTATGAACCTGGGCTTGGACACTGCGGGTACCTCTAGAGCCAGAGACCAGCGGGTCGTATTCTCTCCGTAGATGGCGACTGGGTCACTCGAGATGGAGAGAATCTTCTCTCCTCGACTATGGGACGGGACTTTTATCAGTACACGATCACACGCTGGTCCTAGACTACACCCCTAAGGAAACGGTAGTCATCTAGTTTGCTTCCCTTAAGCAATGAATGTTGTCATATATTTTCTGATATCATTGCTTAATTAAAGGGACCGGGAGAAACGTTTGCTTTATACTACTTGGCTTTCGCCACTGACATAGTGTTCACGAATGCATCTTGCCGCTTCTCCGGGACTAGCTGTGGCGTGCTGGACTTACCATGTGATCCATTAACGCACCCGCGCACCGCCAGTTGTTCTGTCCTCCCTCCTTTCGGGACATCTGGACTCGGCAGCGTCCTACCTCTGCTCCTAGCTGGGACCTCATGTCCAAGGTATGCTCCGGCCTCTCAAATGCCGACATCGCGGGGCAGCGCGTAGCGTTTCGTTGTGTTGCGGTCTGAGCTAAAGCGCGACATGTTCGCCATTGGTCAGGGTACATGCGGTCGAAGCCAGAGGATACGAAAAGTAGGAGGGTCTTCACGCACAGTAGGACGTTCACGCACTGTAGGGCGATGTGCGCGAAGGCCTCTGGCCCATAGTCGTTACTACAGAGCTATGTTGGCGCATCTAGGATTTTCACCTTGTTCAGGAAGGCGTTAAGGCCTATTGCACCGTACGGGCTTCTGTGAGGAGGGGGCTCTTCGCCTTCGATAGGTCAGTGTTTAGCTTCTTAATTGGCCGTTTATAGGTCTGCCGCTTCGACCCTGTGTGGGTGATGTGCTCGCCCTGCTCTGACTAGGCTCCTTCTCCTGGCTGTCTACTCGCGTAGGGTGTTATCGTCAGGGTCAATATTCGTTCATTCTGGTGTGTTTCTGACCCTGGGTCGGCCCTTAGCCATTGTTCTGCCCATTTCGCCCCAGGACTATTTGGATGCTAAAGAGGTTTTTTTTTAAGGAAGGCGCTGGGGTTGGAGATTGGGCTGAGACGTTGTTGACGTTGGGTAGACGTATTGAGTGTATCCATCGAGGCGGGAAGTATGGTAGCCAAGACTAAGGGCAGATCCTCGGTTCGATGAAGAATGCGTTTGTTAGTGGAACTCATCTGGCACGCTTGATGCTGCGAACATGCACATGTTGTGAAATTTTTGTGGAGATTGCCAATGCCTGCATTGCTGTACCCCGCCTGGTGTTGAATTCTACGCAGTCAACCAGAAACGCAGTAATTAGAAGTCGTCAAGTGTGTTCCATTTTCTCGAGCGGTCTGCGCGACCGCGAGCCCCTGAATTGTGGCCCAACCACTCGGAGAACGGCTGACTAAGGAATGATTACGTAATTTGACACCTGGCAAATCGTCCACCATGTGCTCAAATCAGCCCTGAGAGTCTTCCAACAGTGATATAAAGCAAGAAACACCATTGTTCGTACTTTGGAAACAAAAAGTACCCCCCGTCAAACGGAATAACGCCCAAGCTTCCTTACGACAATGATTCCCACTAGCTGTTCACAGTCGGCGCCGAAGTGCGGCTGAAAATTGAAAAAGATATTCTGCAGGCTGCCGTCTTTGCAGCGCCGAGACGGGCATGTTCAACAAGCCCCGACACGATGAGGTGGTCAATATCTCAATCTGATTGGCGAGCTGAGCAACTTATGACTCACATGGCGCCGTTGTGTAACCATGTGGTGGGAGGATCGGACTGTCAGACCGTCGTGGTCTGATATTCGCCATCCTACCTAAGCTGTGTGGGAGTGACTGGGTTTGAGTATAAAGACCTCGGCAACCCAAGCTAGGTTTCGAACGACATGCAATACAACCCGCATCGAGCATTACTACGAACCAACCCTTACTTTGAACACCATGGAACCTGACGCTATCACCGCCACGACAGTCACGTTCAAGCTGACGCGCACCACGCTCAAAAACGTCGACGACGCCGCCGGTCTCTGGCAGTTTGAAAGCGGCCACGTCTCGCGCAAGGGCGAAAAAGTGGCCAACTACTCGAGTACCAAGCGGGTGACGTTTGGCGGGACCGACTCGGATGGCCAGAATGCCGCCACCGTCAACACGACGTTTCTATTCCTAGGCAGCAGCCCCGCCGAGAACATCACGCTAACGGGCACCCACACCTTCAACTCGGGCAACCAGACCGGAAGTGTCAGCGCTGCGTCGAGTAGCCAGAGGACCTATATCGGGCAGACTTATACCCGCAATGGCTCAACCGATACCGTGCAGATTGGTTGAGCCGCCTGGAGGATCGATTTGGGCGCGTGCTGAAATTCCGATTGCGAGTGTGTGTAGTCTGGATGTCGGGGGACTAGATACTGGTCTAGCTGTTAGGTAGTTGATACGTCAACAAACCGAGTACCTTGGTCATTGAAGACATACTATCGCCACGAAGGTGGCCTCAAAGTAATGATCGTATTCGTGGTTCTTGGCAAGTCAACATGGGTGATGAGGGCTGCGTCCACCGCCCAACACACCCCTGTTACTTCGTCATCCCATGCGGCACTAGGTCAGGTGGTGGCACTTGCCGGGCTAAGGACTCTGGACGCCTTCGTTCCTCCTGGGAAAAGCCCCATCTCTCGTCGTACAATCTTAAAATAGACGTAGAGCCATCACAACAAGAACGCGCAGGCTCAAGTTGCCTGCTCCCAGGAAGCCCTGCCTGTCCATTCATAATCCCATGTACCCGCTCACCATGACGAAGAACCCCCTGCCGCCAGCGGTGTAGCCGAGTGCACAGTGAGCATTTCCCCTCTCGGCTTGCGGATCGTCAGCGATCGGCGTGTCCTAATGGCCTAGGAGGCTCTTCGGGACCTAAACTCGGCCCAAGGGGTGAGAACCAATTCCTGGTCCTCAACAGCGGTTAGTCAAGTTGTGGGGAGCGGTCTGAGCGGGCAGAAACAGGCATTGTTATTGGCCAACGCGATGTAGGACGTGGTCGAATTGCACATTCGCGCTGGCACGTGATCAAAACAGGAGACGCAAACCGCTTGCGGTTTGCCTAAACAGCCTTGAGGAACGAAGCTAGACGACACGTCAATGTTGAAAATATTATGTTGTTTATAGCAAAAGCATGTTCAGCAGATACTGAGAGGAAGTTGCTTTTTAAGTGGCTGACATCATGGCGGGTTTCAGGAATGCCAAAGGCCCGCCCCCTGCACCCACCAATCACACAAAACACCACCGAAGGGTTTGAGAAGTCTCTGAATCACCGACTGGTTTTTTCCACAAGTACCCGTGGGGCCACCCCATGGATGTCAACGAAAACCAGTCTGTGACACCTGTGTCAAAAAAGGGAGGGTTTACTATGGCTGTGGATGTACTGGGAGGTAATGTGTACCTTTTATTTTGGCAACCGCTTTGCGGCGGTCTCTGATGGAGTGCGCGGTGGATGAGGCCTCCGTCATATCCCCCGTCGTTAAGATTGAAAAGTGATTGGTGTGCAGATCTGGCTGGTGCGCTATCCGGCACCATCTTTACTCCTCTGCCGGGATTACAAACGTTAGCTCGGCCAGGGACCCACTGTTACCCCCCGGCAGGGAGGGCACCAAACCAGTAACAATGGGCCCAGACCGAGCTAACGTTTGTGACCCTGGCAGAGGAGTAGGTCCGGGAGCAACGAAAGTGCAGCGGGCGCGATTTCTCTGAGAGGCTAGCCACTTTCCGAAGGCTAGCTCCTCTTAGTGGCTAGCTACAGAGGCCGCTCCAGGGGCTGGCCATACTAGCGCGTTTTTAAACGCCTCATAAATGCCTCAGGCAAAGAGCTTTCTTTAACTATTAATTACCTAGACCTCCTCAGCCCCATCATTCGTAATCCTCACTTAAGAACATTCCGACAACAAAAACGTGCACGCATATCCTGCATACCTCAAATGCTCCCCCTCGAACACACCCCCTGTACCTCAAGTTATCAGCCCAGTATTCAATGGGGACAAATTTAACGAAATGCAGCGTGTGTTATGACGTTTGCTTCAATAAAAAGGTCGCGCCAACTACATTTTATGGAAGTGCGGAATCCGATCAACTAGTCCAAAAACCGCACGCTCCGGTGCCATTCAGTCAAATCCAAGAATCCAGCGAGGAAGGATGTCTCGTGTGCGGATTCTTGGTTGAGGCCTTGCGCCAGGTTTCTAAACATCTTACAGAGGACGAGCGAGAGGAGGGATTCTTAGAATGGGATATTGTTTCTGAAGATCCTCATAAAAGAGCGTGGCACTTTAGTGGGGAGACAATTGACTTTTTCACTCTACCTAGTAAGCCACCCCAGTCGTACCTAGAACTACGAAGCTAAAAATTTATCCCAATAGGTGAACCAAGGCCATTTCCGACTTTTCGGGCTATGGGACCCATACCAGATGAAGACACACTCCACCCAGAGCGCCTACGGGGTTTTGTGTCAGCAATGATCGAATCCTGTAACGACCCCAAAAAACACCCCATCTGCGAGGAACTTCGCCGCCATGAACGACTCAGAAACAGACGGCTGCCTACGAGGCTGATCGATGTTGGCTCAACTCCAATCCATCTCCACGAAACAAAACCACATGAACGAGCTGAATACATATGCCTAAGCCATCGTTGGGTTCATGGTAGCTGTCCGTCATACCGTTTGACCACGCAGACTTTGAGTCATTACAAAGCCGGCATCCAGCTCGACAGTCTTCCTCTGTCATTCTCGGATGCAGTCCAGGTGTGCCGGGAATTGGGTTTCCAGTACCTCTGGATTGACTCCCTCTGCATAGTTCAGGATGACACGGCCGATTGCTCTCGAGAAATCTCTCGAATGGCGGATACATACTCAGGGTCGTCCCTCACCATCGCCGCCAACAGCGGAAAGAATAATCTCTCCGCGCTACGCTCAACGACAGACAGCTGCTATGCTGCAACGAGAGTTCCTTTCCGAGGTGGTAAAAGAAAGACCTTTGATATATATGTTCGTCATGCGCTGCCACACACTGTATTATGGTGCGCATCTCAGGCGGATCGTGACGAATATGATTCGACCCACTTTACCCGCCATCCTGGAATCCGAAATCCACTACAGCTTTTGGACGCAATAAATAAGAACGAGCGAACATCTACTCTTCTCACCAGAGGATGGATATTCCAAGAGCGTCTTTTATCTCCAAGAGTACTTCGGTTTGACCACCAAGAACTCATTTTTGAGTGCATGGAGGGATATATGTGCGAATGTGGCGGTATTCCTGCTTCCGGGGAATCCCACCCCGTCGCCACGATGCGGGGTCACAACCAATTCTTCCTGGCTTCAAAACAGAGATATGGACGCTGCCTCGGAAATGCATCTACAGCTCGGAATCTGCACCAACTTTGGCGAACGCTGGTGCAAGAGTATTCAACTCTGAATCTCTCCTATTCCACTGACAGGCTACTTGCGCTATCAGGCCTGGCAAACCAGGTCGTAAAAGGCGGACCTCTGGGCCGGTACATTGCTGGGATGTGGGAAGCAGACCTCATCAGCGATCTTCTCTGGGAAGCCTCACATAGGCAACGCTCTGAACATGATGGAGACCGCTGCGAGGTAGATTCTGTGATGCGCCAGAATACCCCGACATGGTCTTGGGCTTCCTTTGGCTGCTGCGTCAATATCAGCTGGCGGTGCCTATTCGACCACGATGGGCATTCTACAGGCAGACCAGATTTATTCGCAAGGGTTTACCAGTTATCTTACGATCCCGAACCTGGAAATAAGTTTGGAGATGTCCTCCCCGGTGCGTGTATCGTTCTCGAGGGCCAAGTTACCCCTGCGACGTTTGTAGGGGGAGGCACGGGACCCTTTATGATGGTTCTTCCTGGAGGAGTCATCGAACGGTCACCTTGGACGCGAGGGGTAGAGAAAGTGCCGAGATTCTTGCGTGATCCAGGGCGGACGAATGCTGGAGGTTCGGCGACGTCGGTTCATCTCCTTAGAATGGCACGAATTCACATCCAGGGCAAAGCAACTTCCGTGAAGGATATGAAGAGCAACTACAACGGCCGAATTCATTACCCGGTGAAAGCATTTGTCACGAAGGACATGACTATGAACTACAAAGGCCGCTTCCACGAGCTGTTTCTAGTTCTTCAGGCTGATGAGACTCATCCCGAGGCATTTCGACGCATTGGAATACTGGATATTCCTGACAAAATCTCGAGGATGATCACTCTGTCAACCCTCGGACTGGCCAAAGAGTTTACACGTATTACAATCTACTGAGGCAGACGCCAGTTCAGAGTGTCCCACCCCAGAAGCAGAAGGAAACTGGAGTATCTGTCAGATTCCATGCAAGGGGAGATGCACTATGCATCCGGTGGAGCAGCCCCACAACTTCTGGAAAGACATAGAACAGAGAAAACACTACCTTATGAGGCCATCGTGCGTCCTCAAAGGGGTGAGCAAACAAAGGAAGACGATGTATTTAGTCATGGAGACTCTCCAGCAATCTGCATGGAGAGTCTGAACTCAAGACAACTCTTTTCCTCACCTTCTCACATTCCACAGATGCACCCCTCTGGCCACACCTTTTGACAGTATCAGCCATTTTTTGCCAAGCCAGAACCAGAACTGAACCGTTTCCCATTCTCCTTTCATCGATTCATCGCCGCCAGAGAAGGATCCACAAGACGCCATTAAGGAAGGAGTAACTACGGTAGAAGGTAAGAATAGGGTGTAAAGGTAAGCGTGGCAAGAAAGACGATGCTGCGTGTCGCTCGTTTCACGGTTCATACTCGCAGCTGGCCATCACGAGCGCCTTCGCCAAGATGATGCCAACGAGGCATGATGCAATGAAGACAATTGGCCGGTCGCGGCCCGTTCATCGCAGGCGGCCGGCCGTTAATGCCGGCAAGGAGTAGCCGAGCGAACTCATCGATCATCTGTTGAACGAAACCTGGCTGCTCGAAGAGGTCAGCCGGCCAGTCGCAGGTGAAGATGCGCGCGGTCGGAAACCGCTTGGGCAGCATGCGCGGGTCTTCCAGCCAGTTGACGCGTGCCCCTTTAGGATCCCATATCCAAGTGTCGGGCGACTGCGTGTCGAGGCCATGGATGGCGATAATGTCGACGTCTGTTGCGGTCATGTTCTCGGGAGAAGGGTAGACTTGGCGGAGATTGACACCCTTGCTTTTTAGGTAGAATTGTGTCGGATCGTCGGATTCAGTCTGATCTTTCGGCGTTAGCGTGATCGTTTCGAAGGCGAAGTCGTGGTCGGGGTCGGCATTGCCGTCCCGGAGTTCGGTCTCGGCAAGTAGGCGAGGTTAAGGATCCGGAGGGTAAGACGATTCGTGTCAGCTGTGCGGCCTGCTAACTTCGCGGTGACGCTGAGAAAAGCCCCCGGTGGTGGTGTTTTAACCTTCTCCTAACGTTTAGTGTTTTCTAAAAAGCAGACTACTGAGAACGGGATCGGAGCAGCCTTTGAGGCTTTATACACGGATGTTTCGATAATGAAGTGGTGGGGTTTGGAGGGATTTGTTACATTACTTTTGCTGGAGGGCACTGAACCGATGATGGACACTATCGGGCACTATTGCTCTGGTAAGTGCTGGCGGTACTTGTTAAAATTGGCTACGTTGCTGGGGTATGTAGAGGGTTAGCTGGATTAGATAGAGGGTGAGATTGAATATACCTTATTAGACTTAATGTCTAGATACTGATCTCCAAGGTGCCATATTCTGATAAAGTAGGTGAGAAAGCGGCTATCGGTATAAAAGAACGTATTGGGAACATATGCATCCCTTTGCTTGCGAGTTAGATAGGTGTGAATGTGTGTGCGAATTAGCTCGATAATGATGTTGGGGCTGTAGAAGCTATCTTCCTTGAAAATGTTGATGTCGGATTGAATATTAACGAAATTTGGAGAGTATCGAGCTGGATCATCTATAATGGTGCTAATGAAATCACGTAAGTGGATGATACTTGAGAAGCTGGGCTGTTGAGATATGTTAATGGAGGGTTGGTGAAGAATGTTAGAATATGAATGCTAGAGGACCGGCTTTTAAACTAAGAGTAGGAGGGTTTGCTGAACGGGTGGATGGAGAGGCTGCGACTATATACGCCGATAGCAGCTTGCTTTCTATAACGATGAGGCTATGGGTGTGTCTGATTAAGAGGGGAATATAAGGCTGGTTGTCAGATATGATGTAGAAGGCACTTATTAGAGGCGTTTTATGTTTGAGGTTTGTGATGAGCACACTAGGTGTGACGAGCTAGGTAGGTGAGACGTATAGATCTGAATTACCGGTTAGGGGTTTGAGGGAGTGTTAGTGAGGGTTTTAAGGTGAAGTCGTTAAGTTTTTAAGGAAGAAGGCTACTGTAACAAGCTTTGCTCAGCCGCTTGTGAGGTGTGGGACTGGGAAGAGGTGATTGTCAAGCTAAACAGGTTGATATATAGAAGAGCCCAGCAGCTTCGGCGACGCGACATTAAGAATTCCGTCAACCCTATTGAGCCGTGTGATCTAATAGATCTGAGGGCCTGGCCTCATCAAGACTAATACGTTAAGAAGAACGATCAGGAAGGAATCGCACTGCCGTTTAGGAAGCTTGCCACTGAAGACTTGCCGGCTGGTTTCGGCTTCGATAAATTTGGCCTTCTGGTACGGACGGAGGAGCATCGGTTAGATAGCGCTCTGAAGGCCGCAGTGGCTGCATCGGGTGGCTCGAGCCAGTCAGATCAGCAAGGTTAGGGACGGAGAAAGAGGCAGCATCCTTTGAACCACGACCAACCGCGCTTTAAACGCACCAGGATAGAGTCTTGTCGCGAAAGAAGTGAGGAGGAGCAGATGGAAGACCTTGCAAGCGTCCTGCGACACCTGGATGAGGAGTTTGCTGAAAAGCAGCGACTTTCGGAGGGTTAATTATGGTGTACACCCATTCCCAATGAAAGGAAGGTGTCCACTGTTCGGTCGTTCTACATAGCGTTTCATGACAACGGCACATTGCCGATATGCACTTGTGCTATTTGCTATCAAAAGTATGCTAGGGCGGAGCTGGAGGAGCTTGATTGGAATTATTGGGTGAGGAGCACCGTTGATAAGGGTCTGATCTTCTCGCGAAAACTGGCCCAGTATTCGCCAGTTTTCGCGAAAAGGAGCTACTTTGCAACCCCTGTTGCTAGCGCTTACGCTAAGATGTACTGTATGGAGCCCTGGTTAGTCTGACTAGCCGTAAAGAGAGTAGATTGCTAAGCCGAAGGGCCAAGCCCAAGTAGACTCACCGCCTTTGTTGTTCATCGCTTAATCGTGTGTTCGTGGTTGGTGCCATTCTCTCCAGTCTTTGTAGAATGCCAATTGTTGCGTTTCACCAGCTAAAACGACGAGAATGGCATCCCTGATGGACAGTTCAACCATTCCGAAATCCGGCCAGCTATACCGCGACTGATTCTTTAAAGACTCGCCGGGCCCATCGCGCTCTAACTTCGAAAGCGATTCCGACGATTCCAAGCGTTCTGACGATGATTCTAACGATAATGACGATAAGCCTCTACCGCCCTCACAGATAACACTATTACTAAGAACGCTTATACCAGGTAGAGGGTTCACGCCCAGGGAGCAGACAGTCGCCTATATAATTCCTAGTACTTGATTGTTACAGGCAGGGGACACTGGGCCAGCGACCTTATTACTTCCGCAGAAGCATGCCTTTAAAAGAAGCACAGCCTAAAATCCTAGAATAAGGAAGAGGAATCGCAGCATACCTCCTCCACCCTTACAGGCTAAATCGTAACGGAGACCGCCAGTAACCTGGGGTGCTTAGGAGGTCGCCTAATTAATGCTCTAGTTCCGCCATTATACTCGTAAGGGCTTCTTCTTAGCGGAAAGGATAAGATTTAAGAAAGTTTAGCAGTATACGTTAGAGTAGGCGTAAGCGATGTAGCTAGAGAAAGGTCTTACTGACATTAAGTGTATTATAGCTAAATACTACGCTAAAAGGAAGAAGTGGCGGGAGTTAATAGAATTAATAAGTTTTAAGACCTCTTTTACAGAAGACGGTCTCCCTAATATATCTAATATAGTATAAGAGCGATTCTAGGCCTCCCATCCTAAGGTAAAGAGATCTATCACTATTAAGTTAATTAGTAATTATTAGGTATATGTAGAGGTCTTTATAATAAAGAGGTCTGTAGGTGGTTTAATTATAAAACCTACGGACATTCTTAACGTATGTAATTAAGAAGCTTAAGAGGAGATAAACTAGGACCTAGATATATCTAGTAATGTGTTTAAGGATAACGATAATAAAGGTAGTAATAAAGATATAGAAGAAGAGGAAGATAATTAAGGTAATAATAATGCTGGGAAAGAAGATTAGTTAGACTTACTGCCGTCACCGCTAAGCACGCCCTAAGCCAGGCTATTAAGTAACACTTAACGCTGTAATTATAATACTAATCCTAATACTTATTACCATTACGCACCTACTATTATTTAGCTAAAGCTAGTAATACTCGTCCCGCACTAGGTGTAAAAAGGGAGAGGGAAACAGATTAAGACATTGCGATTAGTAAAAAGTCTTATTAAGGTAGCGGGGATAGTTGCAGCTTTTAAGGCCGTTAGCGCTAACAATATTACTGTAGTAATAGAGGATATTAAAAGGCGATACAGCTTAATTTTAAAGATTAACAACTTATTTAATTGTTTAGAATACCTTTATAAAAACTTTATAAAGGCGGTGGTTTATTTAAGAGTAGGATTAGCACTTAAAACTTATTATGTAGAGGTGTGGAAAAAAGGACCTAGAGAGGGTTAGGGTTTAATTAGTGAAAAGAAATTCTACCCCTTTATTTTCCCTACCATCTTCAGACTCCCACTATTACTACTATTACTATTATCTTCTTCTTAGCCTATAATTACTATACTGTTACTATAATGAAGTCGCGTAACGCTAACGAACTTTTTGTAATAATCTTACTATTTATTAACTAGCCCTCTTGGCGGTGTAAGTGATAGATTCTTATTCCTCTAGTGCTAAAGCTCCCTTTTCCGATTACGTGAGAATGAAGTTATGGAGACCTGTAACAATATATATAATCTACACTTATTTCTTTAAATTATACTTTAACGGCACATCCTTAATTATAGTAAACTTCCTCTTTATTAAGCTGAATACCCTTTTTACGACAGTACAGATACGTAAGTGCCTGAGATTATACAGCTCTTTCTATATAACAGGCGGGTTTTAATTATTCCTCCAGTCTTACAGATGATACTGGACGTTTGGAAAAGGAAGCACAACACCAGCACGTGTATTAAAGCCGGTATTACTAACGTAATATTAATTTAGTAGTATTTAAAAAAAGCGACTATATACTTATGCTAATAAAATCATATCGTTTATTAAACCCTTAGCGCCAGTAAGTATGTAATTAAAGGAGAGGTCTTATCACACCACTGTAAATACATTTTAAGATATTACACCTTTATGGTTAAACTAACGCAGTTACTTTAAGGCTTTAATATATGCCCTGATGTGAGTGCTGTTAATTACACCTATATAACTGTTAAACGCTGACGTTTTCGGGTTAAGCTTAATAGCCGGATTAAGCTAATCGTCCTTAAGAAGCTGTATAAATGCCCTATAGAGAGATATAAGTATTAGGAGGACTGTCGTTATCGTCTTAAAGATTAAGCTTTACATTATACTAAATTTATAAGTGGCGACACACTAATTACGCTTACGGTTAAGGATGTACAGTATTACTATAAGCTTTTACTTAACAGTCTGGTATTACGTTCCGTAGAGGCCCTTGTTAATCCTCAGCTAATAGAGGAGGGCTTTAAAGGTCGTCTTGCTTATTTGGAATAAGTCTCTGAATTACTTCTCCAAGCCGTTACGAAGGTGTAAGGTAAACCAGCGCGCGCCTTAAGGCCCATCTAGATATATAACTTTACAAATCGCTAGTTAAGTTTTAAGTTAGCGCGCCTCCTTAGTGTTATGGATGGTAATCCCCAGGAACGTGTGGGTAGCCAGTCTAGTTACCAGAATAAATAAAGTTGCTATGGGAGGCTTGTTAGTTAGAAGGTCATTTTATTTAAGAGTAAATCTTTATGGAAAATATATTACTGGCCAGCTTCACGACGTCCTTGCGTGTTCACTCGTATTCTTATTACTTCTTACTGCGTGGATTAGGGCCCTGTTGTTAATTTTGGCCACTTTTCGCGAAAAGAGGCCCCTGAAAAGCGAGATTTGAGTATTTGCCAAAACTCTAAAAAACGGCAGTATTTGGCCATCACGGCCCAGTTTTCTGGCTTCTTGCAGTTAGCTGCGGCTTGTATTAGCTTGGTACATTGGCTCCAGGGGGGGGTCAGGGGTAGCGGGCAGCTTCCTGTTTTTCAGGTGAAAAGTGCTGCTAAAAACGGGAAAGCGTCCTGGAAAACACTGTCTTGGCATGTGGTGGGGGCTCGCTTTTGGCGAAAAGCGATGAAAAGTGGCCAGTTTTCGCGAGAAGATCAGACCCTAAGCGTGAAGGCTCACCCTTTGCGTGCCGACTCTGCTTCTCGTTGGGAGAGAAAATCCTTGGTTGTTCTGATTGTCTTAAGCATCTGGACAGAGATGTACTGCTACTGGCAGCGTAGTTACACGCCTGGTTGGGATGTGAGTATATGTTTCTAGACGAGTTAAAGAGTTTGACGCCGGTTGAGGAGAATTTTATTGCGCTGAACTCTTGTTACGGGTTTATCACTAAGTACACTTTGCCGGAGGGCCACAGATAGGGGGTGAGGTATCCTAAGCATGTTAAGGGCCACATCACAGTTTTCCCTAACAACGTGCAGGAGCTCGTGACTAACGTCCTGCCCCATCCGCTTTTGAAGGTTATGGATGAGATCCACGTGTCGTGGCAGGGGTTGGAGAAGCCGACACCTAGCGATCTTTTAAATCTTTTCTTAGTCCGGCACCGTGTTGTGGAGAGGGTGCTGGTGTGGCTAAAGAGGAATAATCCTTTGTACGGGCATATTTATATTGACACCGTTGAGATGGATATCTGGGATGTACCAGTACACGGCGTGCCTTCTCAGGTTTACGACCGTTTGGAACGGAATGAGCTATCAGCCTGGGAGAAGGTGCGGACAAGTCACCTTGTCCCACCCACAGAGCGTGGTTTGGAAGACGCTGGACCCGTGGATATCCGGGAAGTTCTGGCCGCACTTAATTAAAGTGACTTAGCGACTAAAGTAACGGATGGTACTGAGCAACGCAATGGACCTGCCGAAGATGGAGGAGATGGAAAGGCGGAGGTTGACTGTGTCGCTGAGACGATTTACGAGACTGCCTCGTCCGGCATGTTCGCTCTCGATGCCCGGCCGGACATCAAGGACGTGGAGAAGCTGCAGTATATCTGTGCATCGCTGGGCCGGGGTGTTGCTGTCTCCGATCGCGCAGGAGGCGGAGTCGGGGCAGCCAGTTCCGCCGAGGTACGGTGCGGACATGCCTTCGAGCCTTATATTGCTGTGTCCCGTAGCGAAGAATTTGCCGACTCTTTTGATACGTGGTTCTTTGCAAAGACATTCCCGGCACTGTTCCCTTTCGGGTATGGCGGCCCACGCCAGGCCGAGGAGAGAGCATCGCGGACATAGCAGAGGCCGAGAGAGTGGATCTTGAGGCGGAGGCCACGGCACGCAGTCTTGTGTCGTCTTGAAACATGAGCCTGGAGAAATGGGCTCGAGCGGTTCTCCAGCGCCACGGCGGTCGCTTTGCTACACACCATGTCTTCCCGTTTCTTGTCTTTAACATGGGAGTCAGGTCGAGAAACCGCCGAGTCAGCATGCTGAGCGTGACGAGGAAGAATTTTCCAGAGGTGGAAGATATCGTACGCTCGCTGAACGTAGGTAGGCTTGAAAAGGCTAGGGCTGAACTGGAGATGTCTGGGAAAACCGTGGATGAGGGTGTTAACCAGTTATTAAGGGGCCTGTTGCTTTACGGATTCCGCCAACCGATGTCAAGGGAGAGCCGCCTTAGCCTGTGGAGAAAGATCAAATCTCTTATAATTCGGTACGGCATCCCCGCGATTTGGTTCACTCTGAACCTAAATGACATCACGAACCCAGTTAAGCTTAAGCTGGCGGCGTATTGCCTTTATGATTTGGAAGAAGCCGAAGCCTTTTTGACGAGTCTTGATATGGCATATAAGTGTACGAAGCTAGCAATCTCAGACCCCCTTAGCTTGGCTATCTTCTTCCATAGGGAGATCTCTATGTTCTTCGAGCATTATGTGAAGGTAGGGGAGGACTTTGTGTTTTGGCGTATTAGCCAGTATTTTGGCGCTGTGGAGACTAATGAGCGCGGTGCGCTCCACCTCCACGGGCTGCTCTGACTTTAAGGAAACATGCACCTGAGTTCCATACTTAAAGACGTGTAGGGCGACGACCAAGCTACATATCGTGACCGGGTTATCCGTTATGTCGACAGTGTTTTCAGAGGTAGGTTTGTCACGCAGCGCACCCATTCCCACCCGATAGGATGGACTGACGTGAAGTGGATGCAGGATCTCGACTAAGAGGCATCTGCAACCGTCTAAGTAGAGAGGTCGGTGACGTCAGACATATCGTCTCTATTGCGAAACAGCGACCAATTCGCAGCCGCATTCCACGAAGAGGCTAACTTTTGCGTAGGAGCCACATAGATCCACACCCATAGCCCGACTTGCGTGAAGTACTCCATTAAGGGACGGTGAGGGAACCGTGATATGTGCAGGTTTAAAGCGCCCTGGAGACTTGTCGAGAAGACCTTGTTTTCCGAAGATGGAGTACTGCAGATTCGGCGGGGCCACAGCTTGGTGAATCGGTGGAATAAGGCCATCGCGGTGGGGCTACGGCATAACCACAATATCTCGTTTATTGCGACACAGTGCAAGACCACGGCTTTGATCTTCTATGTGACAAACTATGCAATCAAAGTTGAAGATCCAGTGTGGAAACGTGTGGCGGCGGCGGCGGAAATGTTCCACGTCCTTAACGAACCGACAACGGGAGAACAGACAGCCGCTGCGCCGGGTACCGGTGACGGAGATATTCACCAGAATAGAACGCGGCAGTTGTTAATGAGGATCGCGAACCGGGTCTTTACGGAGCGGGCCTTATCGCAGGTAGAAGTCGTCTCTCACCTGCTGGGTTATCCCACGGAGTTCGCACACAATGACGCTTGGACATTTCTGAATGTGTCTTCTCTCTACTGGCACATCTTCCGGCGTTGGCCCCACCTGCAGCAGAGCGCGAGCGGTACGGGGACTGCGGATGACCATGCCGACGAGACGGTCCTGCTGGAAGAGTCTGGACAGAAGATCTCCCTGTACAGGCATACCCGCATCGCGGGAGGCTCCTGCAAGGCTTGTCTCTCTATGATTACATGTCCATAGTCAAACTGAAGAAGAAAGGGAAAGGCGCTGCAGCGTGGGGTGAGCTCCAGCTCGACAGCGCTTGGCCGCTCTCCCAACTGTAAGTGCAATGTTGCGAAAGCCAGGCAAACACACCGTGGTCTGCTTGGATGGTTACTTGAGCATGGACTTCGGCGAAGAAGTGGAGCAGCCTTATTACCGGAGGTGCGTACAACTCTATATCCCATTCCGGGACCGGCATGGCAACGGCACGGCTGAGTTTTTTTTTCCGACACAGGGCTGCTGTACAACATCTCGCGCTCTTCGTCCCCTTGGAATTATTTCTATCTGGGACGTCGGGCGATATTAATACCCTATGGGAGAGGCAGAAACAGGCGCTGCCCCGGAGGGTGTCATATCTCGCAGATAACATTCAACTTCTTCGCCGATCTGCTGAAGACGCGAAGCGTGACGCCCGACAGTGGGCAGCTCTGTCCGGAGATACCGACCGTACCGCCGATACTGACGAGTCGGGTATAGCGGGGAATGACGAAATCTCGGGAATGATGCACCGCCCAGACAATACCATGAGCGCAATTCGTCTCATTGATGTCTTACGGAGCGCGGTGGGGAATGGTCAGGTCACAGCCGGATCGAAAGAAATCTCGGGGATGATACAGCAGCTCTCCCGGTTTCAGCTAGCGACACTTTGCTCAACGGACGAGTTACATGCCGCCCTGGTTCCGGAGCCTGGGCCAAGGAGATTAAACCTTCTAGAAGTTCTGCCTTTAGAGGTCGAAATCCCACATTAGGAACTAGTCCGGTCCATTAAGTCGCAGCAGGCAAGTGTCTCCAGAGAGAGGGAAAAGATGATCCAGGGAGTGCAGAGCCAACGAGATGCCCACCAAACCAACCACAGCGCAGCCATGTTGGCTGTGATGAACTGCTCTACCGCGGACGATGCCTTTATCACGTCGACCGCCTCGGAGATCCCTGCGCTAGGTGCTGGCCCCTCGGCAAGCATCTGATTTGGACTGGCTACGTCGTTTCTGGAAGCAGGCAGGGAACTGGCCATGTCATTCACACTCAACCGAAGACAGAGCATTACTCTCCAGCTAATATGCCGTCAGCTGAACCGGGTGCGTCGCGATAAGCGAGAGGTTTCTCAATTCTGTCAGTTTATCGGAGGAGAAGGCGGTACCGGCAAGTCTCACGTCATCGAGACCCTTGCCGCGCTGTTTGCGAGCAAGGGAATATCGCACCGCCTACTAGTAACAGTGACGTCGGGCACTGCAGCCGCACGAATTAATGGCATCACTATCCACTTGGCGTGTAACTTTTTAAAGGATACTACTTTGTGTGTGGGTGGGTATAAAGCTGTTGATGGGATTCGGCCTTCTAGCACTTCTGATCTGTATATTAACGGCCAGACCAGGATGGATTGGCAGGAGAAGTGGCTGTTGATCATTGATGAAGTCAGTATGCTTGGGGCGTGGATATTATTTGCCGTGAACGAGTGGCTGTGTAAGCTTTGGGGCTGTGTGTAAGATTTTGGCGGGATTCTTATTGTTGTCTTCTGTGGGGACTTCCACCAGTTCCGTCCAGTTTAAGAACGGTCCATTCTTCTCCTAAGCGAGGGTATTCCTTGGAATGAAGAAAAATCGGTCCGAACGGAATAAAGATACCAGCATGACAGGGCGTACGCCCTGTGGAAGAAATTCACGATGGTGATTCTGCTCAATGAGTAAGTCCGTGTTGCCGAAGACCTGTAGCTACAGCGGCTGTTAACCTGGATCCGACTAGGCGTGCAGGATTAAACTGATGTTGACTTCCTGAACAGCAGGTGCTATTAGGAGGGCTAGCGGATCCCGTTGGAGTTAGGTATCACGGTAGTGACCCTATTAAACAGGAACTGGTGGAACTTAAACGTTGAGGCTGTGTTATCTTTCTAGAGATAAAAGCAGAGTTAACTCTGGATCTTCATCTCTGAGCATAAATGGAAAGATGCCTAACCGATAGAGGAGGAGGCACTCATGATCTTAGGCCTAGGGGATGATAGCAGCATTCCGGTTCCCGCGGTCTTTATGTTCGCCCCGGGGATTCCTGTTGTTGTTAATTAAAACACACACCAGGGCTTGAAGCTGGTTAATGGTGCTAGTTACGAGGTAGTGGACGTTATCCTTAATAAGGCATATCCAGGCTATTGGATTAATGCGGACACTATTCTTCACTTTAGGCCGCCCGCCGGGATCCTGCTTGCGTCGGAGACGATGAAAGATTTCCACTTTGTAGGGATGCCGCGTGGCACTGTCCTGCTAGCGCCGGTCAGTATCAAGATTGAGTGTCAGAAGAAACGGCCATGGCAGTAAAGTGATGTGAGTTGTCGGGGATTACCGTGTGTAGCCGCGTTCGCCTGCACGGATTATAAGGTGTAGGGTTGGACCCTGAGTCGGGTGGCCCTGGAGTTGCGAGGGACGCGAACCACTAATATAGACGGCTAAGCGGTTCCCACATAATGCGACCCTTACAGCTTGTATGTGCAACTATCACGTTGCCCGTCACTAGATGGAATCACGCTGTTGTCTAAAGTGTGGGAGAGAGACTTTATCGGCAATAAAGTGCCTGATAATATGATCGTAGCAGAGGAGAGGTTAGAACTGCTGAGTGAATAGACGATCAGGGCGGTGGAATCATGGGATTGGATAGGGGAACGGTGAGGGGGGGCTGAGGTGAATGATGTTTCTCAGAACGTTTCAAACGCGTTGCACATGAAGCAGAACACGCAAGAACGCGAGAACACATGACGAATTCTGACGAGTGTTTGTGGGTCTTTGTTCCGGGGGTAGAGCATAAGACCTTTTGTCTCTCGTACCTCGTTCCTTAAGGCACTGACGAGTGTTTGTGGGTCTCTGGTGTTTGTTGGGCTTCACATGTTTCATGTTCTCCAACACAGGAGACGCAAACCGCAAGCGGTTTTCCTAAAGAGACTTGAGAAACGAAGCTGTGAATATGGGCAATCTTTAACTTTAACTTTGTTTAGGCTGATCGTAACAAAGAATCGTTAATATTTAAGTGGCTTATATCAGTGTGTGACAACCCTGCGGGCGTCACTAGGGCCGGGGCGGCCCGACGATATCTCTGCAATATCAATATCGTTCCAGGGTTAATGCCATCCGCGGTCACTCCCATCTGAAAGGCGAGGAGAGGGTAGGGTTCGTATTTGGTAGTTGTGCGAACGGCTGCCCACCTTTCCACAACAATCCTGCGCTTCGTCGGAGATAAGCGCGCGGCGTCGCTGTCACTTGCATGGTGGCGTACTCTTGAGACACCACCATATCCTCCGGCCGCCAATCGAGCTTCGCTGAGAGGTATTGCTTCGCAGCCTTGTGCCCGTTTTGGCGAACTCCGCTACCTGACAGGAGCCATTTATTGGAAAATGTGGAGCCTCATATAGGGGAAGGGTGTCTCATGGTGCCGGCGGCAGGTCTCCAATTTAGGGGGGATGGGGGAAGTGAGGGAGGCAATTGGGCGGCCCGCGCGCCCATTTCACCCATATAACATGTGCTTGATGGACAACTCGGCTCCCCGTGGTAAGACTTTCTCTTCATCGCGAACAGTTCTCCGAGACCCACATTTACAATTGTAGCTAGAACCACGCCCACCTGGTTTGACGATGATAGAGCCGTACTACGGGCCAAACGACAGGAAGCTGGAGGGGAGCAGGAGAACGTCGGCAAGAGACCGCATCAAGCCGACCGAAATCCGAATCTTGAAGCTCTTTCCCGGCACGACCAATAACAGAAATGAAGAACTACAGGGCAATCTTCTGTGGCACGCGTTTGGCATCAACGATGACGACCAGGCACGCGCCTCCCGCCCGAAGCGGGCTGTGACGGTATATAGCAAGAGCAAGGAGCGGACCAATTATTACGGCTGGACGACGCGCAGGCTCGAAAACTCGCCCTCGGTATCCATGACGCCGAAGAAGATACAGAGTACCCAAAACTTCGTCCTCGGGGGAACGCCGCACTCCTCGCCCAACCCATCCGGCAGCAACACCTCCCTCCCGGGCTCTGGGGCCGCGCCGTCGCTGGCTCCCGCTGCAACCCACCTGTTGGACGGGCTTCTGGACGGGCTGTCGGTCCCTAAAATGGTGGTGGGGCCGAAGCTAGCCCCCCCGCCTGGCTACCGGGCGCTCTCGTACACGTGGGGGACGGCAGCAGAGGCGGAAAGCATCAAGATCATTGACAGCAACGAAATCTACGAGATCAAGCTCCGGCCGAACCTCGCATCGGCTCTGCGGCAGCTCCGAGAGCAGTACCACGTCGACAAGAAGTTGTGGGAGCAGAGGAAAAAGCACCCCCGCCCCACGAGCCGACCGGTCCGCGTCTCCACCCTGGTCCACCCGGCGTTGGCCCCGGACCCAGGGCCGCAGCCGGTCGGCGAGGCGCCGCACCTGAACCTGTGGGTCGACGCTATCTGCATGGACCAGAAGGACGACGACGAGAAGAGCGGCCAGATCCCGCGTATGTCAGACATCTACATGCGCGCCCAGGAGGTCTGCGTCTGGCTGGGGGACGAGGCGGCCGGCAGCGCAAAGGCTATTGATTTTGTTGACGAGTGCCTGCGCTTCGACCAGATCGACCAGCTTATGACAGACGACCGCGTCGACGAGTGGGCCGCTTTCGCTGCGCTCCTCCGGCGCCCGTGGTTCAGCCGGCGATGGATCGTCCAGGAGCTCACGCGCGCCGCTAGAGCTATGATCTATTGCGGGGACAAGCGCGTTCCCTGGAAGGACTTTGCCGACGCCGTGTCCCTGTTCCGCCAGAATCAAGACCGCATCAAGCCGCTGTTCAAGAAGGCCGGGTTCTTCGGCAACGACCCGGACTACATTGGCGACCTGGAGGAGCTGAGCGCCATCCGGCTCGTGCACGCCTCGGACCACCTGTTCCACCGGGACGAGGACGGGAGGATCACCGAGCGGCTTCTCACGCTGGAGGGGCTCATGTCGGAGCTGACGGCCTTTGAGGCCTCCGAGCCCAAGGACACTGTCTTCGCCATCGTATGGCTGGCAAGAGACGCGACGCCCGTCTCCAACAAGTCGTACCCCATCAAGAACATCATCGGGAAGCTGGAGCAGTTTGCGAGCGAACGCAACATCTCCCGTGCGAGCACCATCTCGCAAAACGGCGAGCCGCTCAGCCAGCCGCTGCTGCCATCGCCTCCCGGGGATAGCCACCGGGGGACACCCGGCAGCGGCGGCAGCCAGGCCACGGTGTGGCAGGATATGACGCCAGATGAGAAGAGCCAGATGGCGCGCAGCCTGCCGTTTTGGCGGCTCCTCGAAAGCAAGCGGTTCGAGATCGACTACAGCAAGTCTCTGGTACACATCTGCTGCCAGTTCCTCGAGTTCTGCGTCACGCGCTCGGGTCGGTTGGACATCATGTGTCGGCCGTGGGCGCCGGACCAGAGCTATGACGAGCTGTCGCGGGAGGGGCCGATGCCGACGTGGATCCGGCAGCTCTCGCTGCACGCCCCGTTTGCCAAGTCGCCCACGGGCGCGCTGGAGCGCGTCAACGCTGACCCGCTGGTGGGCCGGCCGGGCACGCGCGAGCGGAAGCACTACATTGCCGACAACCGGCTCAAGGTCTTCAGCGTCTTCAACATCAAGCCAGGGACGCCGAGGGTGCTCCTCGTGCGCGGCTTCATCCTCAGCGCCGTCCGCGCGACCGAGGGGGCGGCGCGCGGAGGCGTCATCCCCAGCGAGTGGCTGGAGCGCGTGGGATGGACCGACCGGTCGCGGGATCCCCCCGAGCGCTTCTGGCGCACCCTGGTGGGGAACCGCACGCACATGGGCGAGAAGGCGCCGGCCCTGTGGCGGCGCGCCTGCAAGGAGACCTTTGCCAACATGGCCGACGGCGGCGACCTGGACACCAAGAAGCTGCTCACCAACGAAAAGATGCGCAGCATCCACCCGTTCCTGGAGCGCGTCAAGGCCGTGGTCTTCAAGCGGAGTCTGCTCGTCCTTCAGCATCGATCGGGCGGCCACCGGGAGGAGGACGACGACGACCACCACCACCACCACCACCACCATCTTCATCATCATCATCATCATCATCATCATCATCGCGACACCCCGGACCACGCCCCCGAGCGGAGCCAGAGCGCCGAGAATGCGCGCCACCACCATCATCGCCACCGCCAACACCACCACCCGGCGGGTCTCCCTGTTGGGCAGGGGGCAGACGAGACGTTGGCGCTAGGTCCTCACAACACCAAGAAGGGTGACATTGTGGCCATCATTTATGGATGCAGCGTGCCACTTCTGCTGCGTATGTTCAAGTACCCAAAAAGGACAGATGGGGAGGGTTTTCACTATCAGACGTTTGCGAGAGAGCGAGAAAGGGTAAAATGGCACCTGCAGAACCCCCCCGAGATACTGGAAAGCGAGGAGGTCTACTTTGAATTTGTAGGCGAATGTTATGTACATGGCATGATGGACGGGGAGGCCTGGAAGACAGCAGAGCACTGGGGAAACACAAAAGAGTTTGCCTTGATTTAGATTTGGAACTATAGCTTTGGGTCCGGGGAGCCTGAGTCATAGGTGAAAGGCCAAACGGACTAGGTAACTTTAAGGTAAAACATAGTCCTGTTAACTAGAAAAGAGCACTGAGGGATAACGTTATCACTATTATTAGCAACTCCATCCATACCACGCCCTTCTATAATATAATTTATTAATGCTGTAAGCCTGAAATTAGTATGATTAATACTTTTAGCTCGATTTAAATTTTTAGGCAACGCACAGCCTACTCTACTTTCAAGGCATTAGCTCATAATACTAACAGCTAGGGAAATAGCTTGCTTTATTTCTATGCTACTGGTGTGAATTTAACAGCTGACATAGAGAAGGTTAGCAGTTAAAGCCTCTCAGAATGGCGGTATTTACCATCTAATTAGGCGGTTGGGGCCGTATCACTAAAACTATATACTTTCATACTCTGATTACATGCCTTACTTCGCTGTCATAACTATTTTGCCACTATAAGATTACTTCGTGTAAGCAATAACATCAAGACACTGCCTTTATGAGATAGCTTCATACCATAACCTCATATAATCGCTTCACTTAATAGCTTCGGACAATAGCTTCATATAGCCGTACTGATTTAACAAAACTGAAAGGTTTCTGACGAGCTCAAGTTTGTAAGCGTACTCTGTGCTGATATTATACTATTTGTAGCTATCAGAAAGGAGGTGTAACACACAAACTATATGAGATTCACTTAAGAGGTGTGTAAGTACTTAGTACTTGCACTGATGGATCTTTTTCTTTATTATTCCTACGCCGCAGCATTACAGATTCTGCTCTAACAGTAGGCGGTAAGCCAAGATAGAGCTAAATACCCATAGTTATCCAGCTTGGGTTTCCTATTTATTAAACTACAGGAGGCTGAGGACAAACTCCCCTTGGCGTCCTACCTTACAATTGTCAAAATGGAGGGTACGATCCACTCCGTGGAATGTAGTCCTGGCTGACAAGCGTGACGATCATACAATCGATCAGCTACAATCTGGCGATCTACTATATGTACTTAGAAACATAAAAGATGGCCTTCTGGCTTCGCCAGAGAATTAAGAGAATTAAGCAATTGCAACCCTCTTCCTTCTAAGTCACGTACCCGTGCCTGGCCAGGTCCAGGTCACGTGGGTTTGTGTGGCACTGCCCCACTCCCTAGATTAGTGTAACGGATAAGGTAATGTGTTGCAAGGCCTACTTTATGAGTACGAAGAACATGAGGAGAAGAAGAGAAGGAAAGAGGCTTCGTGGAAGGCGTTCTCTATATATGAGCATAATGGCGCTGGTCCAATCGGAGGGAGACAGAAGGTTCCAAAGTCATCGTGGGTCCCGTTGTGGTTTAGCGTTATGGTCTGTGTTAGTGTTGGCGATTCTGGGAATGGCTTCATTCAGGGGTCAGGGGTTGCCAGTGGGGCTCCTACCCCCTCCTCCCATGGTCACGGCCGAGAGTCGCCGAGGCCACACCAGGGCACAGCCCGTCACATAAATAGGGTTGGCACAGCGGACTTTCCGCTGTGCAATAAGTAACTTGTAGCTGCAGGGTGCGTAGTGTTGTATTACAACTGCTTCTACAAGGCAGCGGGAGCTAGAACTATGGTATTTCAATAATATAAATGAGAGACAATTCCATATGTAGTGAACTAGCAGACTAATGTAAAATCATATTAAACTAGAACTAAGTACTATGTAATTACTGTAATTGAATATAATAAAAGAAACACGATTATTACAGTAATAAAACTATCTTACATACAAAGAATAGCTCCTATAAACTGCAGCTAACCACCCCCGTTTTCACCGAAGTTAATATCGCCTGTATTAGCACCAAGGGAAGCACCAATAAGGAAGGCTATACCGCCGTTAACAGCAATGCATCGTACGTTATTATCGTTAATGGGTCGAATGACGTTGACGCTGCCCGTGGTTAAGAACCGACTAACAAGTCGCATCCCGGGAACGGGAACAATGAGATTATTATCGATTACACCCTGGCCTCCGATCAGGGCAAGAGAAGCCTCGACTGGGGAGTCACCTGGAATTGGTGGGGGGCAGCGGCAGAAGGCCTAAAGATCCTGCTACAGGGGGCTGAGTAATTTGCCGTGCATTGACTAGGTGACTATTCTGCCCAGCTGAAAGGACAAGGAGCTCGCTAAACTTGCAGAAACGCTGAGGGGGAGAATGATACTGTTAAATTACATAATGAATAAGTTAAGTTGCGCTCAAATGCTGCAGATATGGTTTAGGGCGGGCAGTTGATACTGTGAATTCAGTCCGGAAGCAGGATACCTATTTATTGCCTGTGCTTTCTGAACCTGAGGTGGAGATGATTCTGACAGAGTCAGGTTAAAAAAATGACTAACACTAGTAAGAAAATATGTTCACGTAGCTGATCCTAGCTGACCGCCAGTTGTCATACGCTGAGACTGCTCTGTATTACGACCTGTACCCGACACCGGCTTTGAGAGGACTGGCGCGGGTAAAGACAGAACGTATGGCAGGACGCTAACAGGTAAGGGGCGTCCCGAAGACGGCTTGTTGAGCTAGCACTCTTAGACGGGGGGTTTAATGTCACTGTAGGTCGCTGTTATTATAATGCATAGAGGTGAGTATGAACAGTAGGATATAAATGAATAATTGAATACTAGTGTGAGGAACTAAAGTCCCTTACGGTAGTTGTGGACATAACTATAGCTATCTATACTAACAGGCTAAAGAGGTACCTTGTACCTGTCTCTGTGGGTCGTGTCTCTGTGGTTCTCAGGGGGAGACACCACGGAGACTCTTTTCTCTGCGACCCTGTGGGTCTTTATCAACAGAGGCGGGTCTTAGCATAGAGACTCTTCTTACTAGTTGTAGGGGCTTCGGGTCTTCGCACCCCTGGCCCAGTGCGCAGTACCGTGTGTACTGTCTTCCTGCACTGCTTTTCCTGTAGGGGATTCGTCAGGCCGCTCCGGCCCAAGTGACGGCCTGCAGGGTCGTCACATTCCGTCATGACATTTTGTATCCAAGATGACGATCCGTATAGATTAGAGATTATAGTACTTTTTCTGTCAGGTGTGTACAGTATCTAGTAGCTGGTAATACAATCCTTTCAGCACTTAAATATAATAGTTTTAAACATAAGAGTAAATGCGAATAATATATATATATTTCAGTATATCTTAACATAAAAACTTATACTTTTCATACCTACTTGTGATTTGCTATGCACGATCTTATAAATATATATTTCTTACTAGATAGCATTAATTTAAGCTAAAACCTCTTTTTCTGAACTACAAATAGAGAGAATACAGCTTAAACTAAGATATTTATCACAAACACTAATAAAGTTTGGGTTATCTAAGTTTAGATACGGTTATTGTTTCAATGGACTCTACTATATAAGCGGGAGAATACAATTATAAATAATAACTTAATAACAAGTAGCGACTTTAGCTCATTTTAAGCCAGATATTTAAAGACAGCTTGTTTATTATATCAGCATTACACTACAGATTAAACCCATTTCTCTTTAGGCAAGGTATGTATTCTCTCTTTACCAGCGAGCGCTTAGTAAAGTCTTAGCGTTTATACATTATGCTTATTATAAACAACAGTGACGGAAAGTTATAAAAGGCCTTACAGTCCACCAGTGGTGTAAATGATACAGCTGGTAAGCTTAAAAAACAAGCAACCATTTTTCTCAGCTGTCTTCACAAACACAACTGGGATCTTAACAAGTGTAAGGCTACAATTACATGTAATACATCTAAGATTATCGTAAACGTATATAATTCGGTTATCAATATACCTTTTATTTACGTTAATAACATATATAACAGTCTAATTTTTAAGATTGATAACTATCTGTCGAACTGCAGCGGCAGTTCTTAGCGGTCAGGAGCCTTTAGTCATGTGCTCTCTTTACACACAGGGAGCTTTCTTTTGTATTTAGTCTGGGAGCTTCGCTCCCACCCTTTTCTACCAAATGAAGTCACTTTACAACTGCACTTCCGCTGCTCCTAAGCCCCTCGTTCCTCAGCCAAAACGTTCCACACTATCTACCTCTTTACTATAGGTGGGCTTTATATTATCAAGGGTTGCTAGTCACGAATTCAGACAAAGCGTTAGCATTACACACTTATATACAACTGGTAGCTATAAGAGGTTTGGAGATACGATTTAGATCTTATAAGTTAGGTATTGACTGGAATTTCATTATAGATGAAGAATTATTTGAAAAATATACTACTAAGCGATACTTATAATGATAAAGTTATTATAATAGGGTTTCTAAGCGGGGAACTAAAGGTCTGACAAGAGTATGTAGATAGAAGAATTTCACGCAATGGGATGCAATAGTGCACGCGTTACATAAAGTTACTAGGCCCGGATAAAAGGCTAACTAGCCAATGCGCTTAAAGAAACAGTTTTAATAATAAGCAGAGAATTTTTAATAGTTATATGCAGACGCTATTTCTTATACAGATACACATAAAGGGGCACGTATTAGCAACACTGCCTGCAAGTACGTTTACTAAGCCTATGGGATAATAGCTTCCTAAGCTCTGTAGCAAGAATGAAAACAAGAACAGGCTTTACGTTAAGAACTGTCTCTGCGGAAAATGTATTGGAAGGAGACAAAGCATCACAAAATATAAATTCTAATAACTTGAAATCCACCTGTTAAACTTCAGGAACCCACAGGGCCGTAGTACAGCGGCTGTAGCTCAGAGGAAGAAGTGCGTACTGGTCTAAGCTATACTACAGTGCCTACGGCACTGTAGGAAGCAAACGAAGGCCTGAGTTACAGGGCAGTGCCACTGTAAATAAGGGTATTATAGCGAATATTAACGCTGGAAACAAGAAGATCTGGAAGGCAGTGCCTTATGCAATGACTAGAATTGAGTAGAGTTGATTGCTTAACTAGAATAAGGTACAGGAGAGGAGAGGGCCTGTTATAGGCTGTGGGAGGCTCTGGAATTCTTCCAGAGCCTTCTGTAAAGTAAAACTAACTAATATAATAATAGAATAATACCGTTCTGAACCATTCTACGTGGTTCTGTTAACGTAGTGGCTGACGTAGCTACTATGATGTTCTAGTTAATTCTGTAGGGTAGTAGCCCCACTGGATTCAGCAGGGGTTCCACTCCCTTTGAATTCTAGAACGTTCGGCTAGTAGTTTCAGGGTACGCAACCACACTACAGGGTACCCAGTACAGGATACTTAGTAGCTAGAAAATTAACACTACCCTTATCCTACATTCCATTATATAGCGGGCTTTATATTAAACGTGATAACAGATACGTTATAGTAGTAAGGGATACTAGTTAATTATTACAGCCTGCACTATCTTTACAAGTAAAAGTATGTTAACAGGTCCCCAGTATACGTTACGCTGTAAGGCAAAAGGCAAGCACCGATCTGTTAAGGGTTAGAGGGTAATCGAAGAGGCAAGCACTCTTAAGGGGGGTAAGGAATATACTTATTATTATAAGCTGCCACTTTATAATACATAAGGTAAACTAAATATTAAAGCGTAATAGAACAGTGTATTACTTACGTAAGGAACTTAAAGTCCCTTACCTATTATAGTTATGATAATAATATCTATACTAAGCTATTTAAAAGTATCTTATACCGTAATTAGTAATCCCTTACTTAATACCACTTTAAGTATAACCTTGTCTAGCACACACTGCTTACTATTATTCGTCGTGCTTAGCAGCTAAGCGCTTATGTTAAGATTGAGCAGCTTCTTCTTCGTGTGTGTTATATAGTATTCTGCATCCTCACACCGTGCTACACGTGGGGAACATCTCCGGGCTGTACCGGCTTTTGAAGCGACCTATAAAGTCATCACATAGATATTAAATTATAGAGATAATTAATCTAAAAGACGAGAGTGTACCGTACTGTGATTAGTAAGTCTGAATATAACGTTTAAATTTCGTAAACTGTGAATCCTAATGCCTTTAACCCGTATATATTAAATAGTATTATAAATATTACGTTAAGTAATTTTAAGAACATAATGTTATATATACCCTTTATTTCTAAAGAAAAAGCTAATTAAATATACTCTGAGGAGCTTAGTGTATGCTCCCGTTAAGTAGAAAGTCTTTAGCTAATTAATAGATTAGTTAGATTTAATTATCTTAAATCGTAAGAACGACTTATATTTAGTTACAATTCTCTTCACTTTCATTAATTTTGTAATCTGTTCCGGTAATCCAGATATAGTACCAGTTTCAGCTAAGTGAAGTGACCTGTGTATTACCATTTGTTAGAAGCACTGCACTCTGAAATTTGGTAGAATTAAAGGGTATTGCAACTGCGTGATTGTATTACTTGTTCTCTTGCCCTCTGGCTTTGCCAGAGACGTTCTATTAATGCCGTACGTTGTGCCCAGCTGAAGTGGCGGTACCAGTTCAGCTCCTTTTAGCTTCACTCAGCCACGTAGAGCTATATTCAACTTTGTGCAGCCACTCCACTCCGCTCTATACAGCTGCTCCGTTTAACGGTGTTCTGGCCCCTGGCCAGAACTCCCTTCTTTCTAACACTATCGCTGTTAAAAGTATATGCTAGTAAAGTTCCAAGTCCCGTTTATATTACTGATTCTTATTTAGCATACGCTTATATATCCTGTTTAAGCTAGCTGGTACTTTCTTAACAATTTACAGAACATACTAGCTCTTCATATACTCTTTATTAAGTACCTATACAATACAGTTTACTTAAACGTATCATTTACTTTATCCTGTAAAATATTCCGTACTTAATCATTCAGTAAGGTTTTGTCTTTTAACAGCGTATGATCTTAAAGCAGTTTGGGACTAGATCACTTATTACTAATGTATATATTAACAGGTTAAGACACTTGTATTATATTTAACTTAAGTTTAAGACTGAGTCTCATTTCCCCATTATAATTATTTCTCTTATACCGAAGCAGCCAAAGGCTCCACCCCCGTAAAGGTAAGCAGTCCCTCTACAGATTTAAAATATAAAGCTAATTGTACAGCGCGTGGTCCATAAACATGCCATATACAACTTTCGTAATCTTCCTCCAAAATATTTAAGTTAACTAGTCTCAACTACCAGGCTTAATAACAGGCTAGTGCCTTACCAGACGTATGTTATAAAATAGGGAAGAGTGTAAACGCTGCAAACTAGCTACTTCTACTCCCTTCTGGTTACTATTATAGGCTCGGCAGGCGTGGAACCACCGCTTAGAAGGGGCTACTGTCGGCCCCGTTTTGCAACTCCAAAGCAGTTAGTTAGCGCCGAGGGGCACTGGGGCATCCTTAGACAAAATCCACGTGTTCAGTCGTTAGCCCCGTACACTACCCCATTATTCAGCTCGTTTACGCTCTGTAGTTTCCATCCCAACTATCAGTATCTGCATCTGAACTATATTTACCTTTTATTAAATCTTAGTTTTCTTTTAATAGTGATCTCGTCCTAGTTTGTTAAAAGCTATTTTATATAGTTAGGTAAGATACAGACTATAAAGTTTAAAAGCTTTAGCAGGTCAATAATGTATTCGTTAAGAATATTAATAACCAGCTAGGTTGTCTTGAGGTTTAGATCTTTAAATATCTGTTATAAAATATCCGATAAAACAACTTATATACTTATATATAACAGTGATTTCCTTATGTCGATATATTTCCGAACGTAGGAGAGGAGGTGTAGTTACTAGCCGGTAAGTAAGTAGGTTAAGCTATGTAGAACAGCAGTTACGTTGTTAATATGAAAGTTAGTAAATTAAAAAAAGAAGTATATTAAATCGTAGTAATACTCTTTAGGAGTAAAGGCTTGCGTTAGTGTCTTGTGTAACACGTAATGGAATCAAAGGCTTTAACGATGGATTGAATTGCTCTGTCCTGTTCTTTAGATTAAGCCGTGGAAGGCCTTTATATAATTCCTTACAGTGGGCCTTCTGAATCGCTGGCTGGAGTGGTAATATCACTACTCTTCTAATGGCTGGCGCTAGCAATTGTAATAAGATCACCATATTTAAAGGCTATTGCGAGGCTTGGATTCTATAACATCTTGATAATGCCGTAGAGTAATATCGTCTTACACTTGCCAGGATCGCACTTGATTTAGAGAAAGTGGCTTTCAGACCAGTTATGTTATTAGCTAAAGTTGGAGCTGTTTAAAACTAGCAGTAAGCATTAATACAGATTCCTCCCTTTGCTTCTTCGATGCGCTTTTTGTTAAGGTATAGATTAGTGGAATATAAATCACTCAGGTAACGATTGTGCTTGCTGATCTCTTTACGTAGCCGTTTAAATGCTTTGTCTTCTTTTTAGCTATAGAGAATAGGCATATATACGTTAAAGATGCCAAATGGTAAGTAGGACTTATCTTTCTTACGTATCGTATTACGGTTCTCAATGCTGAAATCTGACAACGTATTACTATACTCTAAAGATCTCTAAGGGGAATATTAGTTACGTTGTGAATTGGGATTATATATCTCTAAGTAACATGCTTTTTATACAGAAGAACTTAACGTTAATTAAAGTAATTATCTTTTAGAGAATTTATTTATATATGCATTATTAGTAATTTTAAAATATAAGTTCTTACTTAAAGTTACATAGGTGTTCTATTTGTGTATTAAGATGTTTGTAAGATAGATATAGTATTTGGCAGTATTATAATACTACTAAAATATAAAGTTAAGAGTGTGCTAGAACTCTGCAGCGTCGGACTTATTAATATAATATATGTTAACCTTAAAGTATTTCAGTCTATTACACCAGATTTAATTTTCATAAAACTTAATCTTTAAATAGCTCGTTTACTTTCTGGCTGTACTCTCCGCCGGGTCTCTAAAGAGGACCTCTCCATGGCTCTAAATGTATGACAGTATACGTATGGCGGAATCTTAGGGATCGTATCGTAATCTGTAAGTTTAATATATTAATAATTAATACTTAGATAACTGTTAGGAATAGAAAGGAGCTACTTATTCCTAATAGTCGCGGTGCGCACTGTGTATCACGTTGGTTTCAAATGGCATATTAAACTTAAATATAGTATTCTACGTCTTTGGGCTTAACGCGTTTTGCAGTGGGAACTATTAACCCAGCACGTCAGGACTTTATAACGACCTGCAGGTCAACACTTAGGTCGTGTTTGAAGCGCGGCACTCTGGATTCTGTGTAATTGAAAGGGGTTGAAACTACGTGATTGTATTCCTTCTTCTGTGGCTCTCTGGCAAAACCAGGGAGCCTCTATTATAGTTGTGAATGGTGGCAAGGTTGGTGGAAAACGGTGGCCCATACCAGCTGAACTGATGCAGTCAGTTCAGCTCCCCTGAGCTCCTTTCAGCTTAGATGCCCACACCATAACTCAGCTCGGTTATCCGCACCCTCGTGGTGTTCTGGCCTCTAGAAGCTTGTCCCGTCTCAAGTTTCTTGTGTGAGCATTTTGCAGGCGCCATGGCTGGCTAGCTGCACCATCCCTGAGAGACTTGTGGCAGCTTGTGTTGGGCCGAGTCCAAGAACTACCAAGAAAAGCATCTGGCCTGATAGCGAACTCTTAACCCGCCTCGAACCTTGTCCCAGCAGGTGATTGGCTCGCGACGGAGCATGACTTCGCTGTTGAGCTCAAATTCCAGGTTGGCGAGATGATCCTTGATGCTTCGGCGTTTCCTCGTCTTGAATTCATCCTCGAACAGTCTGAGCTCATCCTGCATCAAGTAGTTGCAGTAGAAGAGCCACTCAGTGCCGGCGGCAAGCCGGCGATCAATGGCTTGGCTGCGGGGAAGTGGAGTCGCCGGTGGAGGACTGTAAACAGGGGCCGGCCCCGTCGTGGGCCCCTTCGCACGCCGGTCAAACCAGGTAGCCTTTTCAGGCATGTAGTAGTAGAAATGTCGAATCTTCTCCATGTAGCTGCGGTCTGTTCCCTGGCCTTCTTTATTCTCAAGCGTGTCCAGAAGCTCCAGCCCCGCGCCCTTCCAGTAGGAGGGAGTGTATGCGGTCGGGTCCGCGCCATCGGTTGCGCTCGAATAAATGACGGATATGCTTCGAAGAGACGGCAGCGACTCTATCAGGACGGCAAGCGCCTCTATCTCGGGTTCAGACGCCGGAGAGTGGATAGCGATGTGGCGAACGCTCTTCTCCCATTCTGGAGGGCCACGGACTGGGTGTCTTCGCCATGAATCCAGACGGGGAATGTAAATGACGTCGGCGAGAGGGTTATATGCGCGGGTTACTGCTGAAAAGTATTGGCGTGCTATTCCTTGCGCTTCTCGGTTTACGGCTAGTATTGCGGGCGTTCCGGTTGCCACAACGATCAAACTCCTTGCGCAGGTTGGCGCGCAGACACTTGGATGAGACGGCGGGCTGACCCATGCAAGGCGCCAGATTTCCCAGCGCAGTTCGAACGGGAGCCACGGGAAGAGGTGGAAACTCGAAAGGGCCATTGAAGTTAGACGTTGAAGCGTGACGTGGAATGGATGCGAAAGTGGAAAAAGCGGCAGGTTCGATTTAGAGCCGATAACGTTGAGCATGTGCCTCGTGGGGCACCGCAATTGAAATAGCACTGGTCGGTCGGAGATTGGAGGCCCGGCGGGATGAAAGCAGGCTTGATGGAAGCTTCGACTTTGGATGCAGATTCAGGCTAAATGGACAGCTTCCATCAAAAGTCCGCTAATCACGCGCCTTCCACACCCACCACTTCCCAGGTTACTGGCACCTCACACTCCACAACCAGTTCTCTGGCTGTAAGCTAACTGGCTCCAACCCCACTGCCTAGAGTGCCTTGAACCGAACATTAACAATTCGATCTTGGATGGATGGAGCACATGAGCTCTTGTCACCAAGATCCCCAAGACCTCCGCGGGGCATTCAGCCGTCGTCAGTGGCGGCGCCCAGACGATCTTCATTAATCTCTCTCGCGGAATGCCGCAGATTGTCTTGAGGCGTCGCTACTGAACACAGGAAGCTAATCGACGTTAAGGGAGCACAAAATCAGAGAGAAGGTAAAATCCTAGCTTCCTACTTCTTGCATCCCTTATCCATTTGTGCTGTGTGGATTGCTTTATCTAACTGTCTCTAATATTTTCCTAATAATACACATGATTATACGAAGGTAACCTGTACTATATTTAAAAAGTGATAGAGGTTGTGCCGGAGCGTTAACTGTGCTGGGGCATACTGTAGCCGGAGCCTTCTATAGGCTATTACAGGGTCGGTTTCGAAGGCTATAGTGGATAAGGGGCTGTCTTTCAAGGTGTTTCGGAGCGTGAGAAGTAACGCAGCCTTTTAAGGATCGCTAAGCCGGTGGCTTATAGCCTCTGGATTTTCCAGAAATTCTAAAATTTGCAGGGCTTAGAACTGGATCGAAATAGCCTGAAACCACTGTTAGTAGTTCTTAGGGCCTGAGAGCCGTTATTTTTCAGCAAGGTGGAGCGATTGTTTAGCTAGCTCTCGTACGGTAAGACTGCTAAAGTCGGTGTTAACCGAGGGTGAAGAAGCTGCTACAGGTGCTGGAAACGCTTAGAGGGCCGAATAAGTTAGCTGACTAGCTCTTAGAGAGCCTGTGGTAGGGCTTGAAGGCATTGGAAAAGCCTCTGGATAACCTTCAAGGCGTTGTTAGTGTTCTAAAGGCTCTGGATTCGGCAGCAAGTAGCCTACAGAGGGATGAAAGTGCCCTGTAGGCTGTTGTTCAAGTTATTGTTATACTGTAGAACTCTACTAGAGTAAATCACTCGGGAATATTAGCCCAAGAGCCACAGAAAAATGGGGGAAGAATCACGGGAATATTTGGCCTGGTCAAAGCATTATTTTGATTTTGTCCCACTGTATTAGGGATATTTATCTTGATGAATGGCTGACCTTGTTAGACAGATTAATACTCCTCCTCAATCTTACAAGTATCAGTAACTGTCGCGCATTACCACTGCACTAAAAAGCAGGAAAACGTTCAATTGCTCTGACAAGTGGTAAGCGCTGTTTGTCTGACAGTATCACTAAGTTTGCCGGCAGTTGAGAATGATACAGCGAAAGCAATTCACCAGCCACTTGGGATCTATAAATGTATGAGGTGAGAATTTGTAAGCGCTATTAACCTGCTCATCATGAGATGCATAAATTGTAGATATCAATACAGGTGAGTGCCGCTGACAGTTAGGGGTGAGATTTCTCAAGCCAGACTGGGTTGGATGGGGCCATGTGAAAAGCACAGCCCAGGCCCGGAGAAGCCCTCAGCTATTGCTGTCGCTCCAACAAATTCCTGCTCCTCCACAAGGACAGCTACGAAACGTTTCTCAACGAGGTTCCCCATCCATCAGTCCAATTTCAACAAGACGTTTTTCGACTCGTTCCAAATCGCCCGGGACCTGGGCTATTCCTACATCTGGATCGACTTGGTTATGAATCTTGCAAGATTTGGCCGAAGGCTGGACAGATCAATGCCCTCGGATGGCCGACATCTATGCCACTCGAACCTTGACCTGTCGGTAACCGGCATGTCTTCTGGCAAGCATGGAATTATCATACCAAGCGAGGCCCCGGGTTATGGGAGGTATTTCCAAATCGGCATGTTGGAAGAAAACGGTGATGCCTTGTCACTTCTGAGGCAGCCCAACAGAAGTGACCTCTAGCACTCGCCTTCCGTGCACCCACGACCTCGACGCACTCCTCCAAGAAAGAGGGGAAGTTGGCGCTGACAAAGCTAATATGCCCATCCCAGGCCTGCCTGATGTATGTTTTCAGCTCTCGACGCATTTTCATGCTTGCCGCTTAACGCAGGTGCGCTGTCCGAAGGAAAGGGTCAAATGTGTTGCAAGGCAGTACGCTGCTATGTGCTAGACTTGAAGTGGACTCTCATCTCCCAACCTCAGACAGCCAGCATGAGCAGTAACACCGTCATCGTCGTCTCCAACTCGCCAAAGAGGGCCTTCAGATGCCCTTGAACCACGCAGCCACCCAGACGCCGGGCTAGACCTTGACCGTCTCCGCATTACCACTTTGCGTCTGTGTCTCGATGGGGATCGGTGCGGGAAAGCATCGCAAGGGGGCCGTAATCCGTCTGACTGAGCGATCGAGCACCGTTGGGCAAGCTCATCAAGCATTAGCAATATCAGACAATAGAGGGATAACCAACATATCCAGTACCATTGCAGACAGGTGAGGGAACTGCTCTTTCTGCTCCTGTCGCTAAGGAATAGGCTGCTCCATAGGTTTGACACGTTGTGATAGATATCTCTCAATCTCATCTGCGTGTTGTTAATCGTCTGGATCGTGGTAGTAGCTGTCATCGTAAATATAGGAACTTTGGTCAGGGCATTGCTATATTTCCTGTAGTCATGCTGTCATTTGTTCCGCAGTGTGTCACAGTTTTGGCACACTTACCGCCGGCTTGCAACAGAAGACAGCGGCAGATTCGCAATGAGCATCATTGGGATCGTTCAGGTTGCTAAGCAATATCTGACCGCCCGGCACCATTTCAAACTATGCGACAACCTTGGGTTCGGCACAATCCTCGTGGATCGGGAGCTTAGGTTGAGAGGTGGCGTCTTAGTCACGCCGCTTACTATTCAGTGCCGGTCATTATCGTCCAACCTTTCTGTAAGTTCGACACTACTACGGGGGACTGGCATTTTGTCAGCTTATATAAGCAATTGGAGCCATTCGCGGAAGTAGCCGGCTTGGCAATAGGGGACCCTGTAGGCCAGAGATTCTCTTCCACAGAACAACAACAATACACAACAATCACCACAAT
>Ga0247760_1000095_pt1 | contig 85882 bp, 93 predicted proteins | sample UWRJL171409R4_FD_179936 | JGI IMG/M metagenome (GOLD analysis project Ga0247760, IMG submission 179936) | Plant litter microbial communities from Arlington Agricultural Research Station in Wisconsin, United States - UWRJ-L171-409R-4 | ecosystem: Environmental > Terrestrial > Plant litter >...
GCTTCTCAAGGGTGTCTTGGGGCTTTAGAGGACGAGTAAGTGCCTAGTACCTACCTTGGACCTCAATGCCTGCAGATATTGCGTTTGCAAAGGTCAAAGTTGTGTGACTTTCTGTGAACTTGTTTGATGTGGCTTTCAAATTGCCAACCGTCTATTTTTCGCATCCCAACTGCCGGTGGGCTAGGCCAGTTGCTCAACAGATGACATGAGTGACCAGTCGCAGGCAGCTTCCCTCACACATTCTCTGCTTCGCCAGAGAGCCTCTATTAAGTACTGGATGGTGGCAACGTGGTGGCAAAACGTAGTCATTGCCATTCCGTAGCATCTGTGTTCGGGGCTACCTCGGCTCACCCAGACCCACCAGTCAGGGTGAGCCGAGGGTGAGCCGGAGTGAGCCGGAGGAGCTTAGCTGCATTATTACTCAACCACAAATCATGAGCCGTGGATGGAACGGATATATGAAATATGGAAGGGTAGAAAGTCATAGATCCTGAGACGGGCGGAAGAGGACTGCAGACAAGGTAGTGCGGCAAGCAGGGCAGCCGACGCGATCCAAGAGGCCGTTGCCGGCATACTCGTGTCTATTTTCTACAGTGATGCTTGAGAGGTGTCGTTATTATGACTATTTCTATTTCTTTGACGACTTACTCCGAATACTGTTAAGGCCAATTGACGAAATCTTGCTCTTGATACGAGCCCGGATGCTGCGTTTTCCTTCCTCCTTCGCAGTTTCATCGACTTTGCGCTCGCTGACTCTACTAGCCTCGGCTTTTCCTCCTGCTGCCGTGGCCGCTTTCTCGGAACGGGGGGGACGGGGCGGTACCTTCTAGGCAGCGCCGCCGCTATCCCCAGGTCTACCATCGTCATCGTTGCTCTCACTGTCTGAGCTACTAGGTGTATTGGCCTGTTTGGTCCCACCCTGGTCGACCCCTTTGCCCTTGTCCTGGTTGACCACCTTACCCTTATACCGGCCCTTCTCGTATTCGGCCAGGATGGCACGCTGTTTACCAGCCACGCCTTCATCGTAGCCACGCTCGTCCGGGTCTTCGTAGTCGTAATAGTCGTCGGTGACATCGGCTGCTCCACAGATGGCCGCAACCCGCAGGAGATCCCACTGCATCTCGAGGAGATCCCAGTTGGGCTTGTCCTCAGACTTGTCTGCTCGGAGGAGGAATGTCTGGCCAGTCCGGATCCTCACACCACTCTCCCGATGTGCTAAGTTGTCACCCCAGTTCTGATCCATCACCCCAGCCTGGTGAAGGATGTCGTCATTTAGGCGAATATAGGTAAGTGGCTTTAAGATGCTTCTCTTTAACCAGTGCCACTGGACGATGACTCCCTCTGGGGTTTCTCTGAGAGGCTTGAGTGCAAACCTTGCGTTGTCAAACCAGAAATGAATTTGGTGGCTCATGGATATACCGTTCTTAACAGACTGGGTAATGCCTGCGTCCTCAAACATCCTGCGCCATGCCATAGACTTCTCGGAACCCCAAAAGGCCGTAAGCATCTCGTTAAGGGATACGAAATTCTTCTTCTGGCTCGTCGCGAATGGGAAAATGTGTGCTGCCCGGGGATCAGGCATTCCAGAAAACACACAAATATCTCCATCCCGATTCTTTACCTAAACCCCTGTTAGTAATTGTCTGAGAAAATGTATTGAAAACTTACTCGATCTGAGAACCCGCTTCTTGTTACTGAGCCAGAAGGGACAGGCATTCCAGGTTCGTTAAGAAATACTGTCGGTACTGCTCTAAGCGGACCCGCTGCCGCCCCAGGGGAACGAGATTTGGGAAGATCTATTTTAGTTAATATTAAATAGGAAAGCTAAGTAGGAAAACAGTAACATACAGGCTCTGATTCCATTCGGTGCTTCTCCGAGAATGCCACGAACAAGAGAGGCAGGCAGCGGAGAATCGCGGACGATCTGTAGAAAATTGCGAATCTCTGAGATAGGTGCGATCATAAACGCGGCGAATACCGTCGCATTTGATACCGTGCCATGATACTGGAAAAACGCTCGAAAGTCGTCAAAGAGGGCGCGGCGCGTGTCCAACTCGGTAAGGTAATCTTGCACTTGCTCGGTGGGAGGAGAGATGTCGTCTGCGAAGTGAAGCATGGCATCGAGATCGGCCATAGCAGCTGTGAGGAACTTGTCGAGCCCCTCTACTCCTAGTTTTGCTCGTGCTTGCTCCATTGTGATTGTGGTTGCGTGAGGAAAAGTTACCATTGATGATGCGGTAGCGGGGTGGGGAGGAGCAGAAGTAGCCAGGCGCCACCGCGGCACTTCTCGCATCATTTTCATGACTCCTCCATGATGACACTGTGATGACACAGTATGCAGCTCAATACTTACTGTACTAGCGGTGACCGAATTGCTTCTAATGGTAGTTCCACATGAGGTCGCCATATGATTGATGTCATACGACAGCCTCCTATGACAGCTTTCACTTCAGTTTTGCAGCTGATTTTTAGGTCTGGCTCATCCAGCTGCTCACCCTCATGTGGGTCCGGCTCACCCGGCTCACCCAGGCTAACACCTTGAAAGTGGAACCTGGTTGAGCCCCGAGGAAGCCCCGAACACAAATGCCACGCGATCTATAGCCAGCTGAACAGTACGTCAGTTCAGCTCCCCTGAGCTCCATTCAACTCGGTTGGCCACACCTCCTTTCTGCCACATTCTGCCCCCTAGCCAGAGTCACTTTCTTTCCGAAAATTAGAGTGAGCAAAGATGAGCCAACCTAAGCAAATCCTGAGCAGGGACTGAGCCGAGCCTGAGCCAGGGTGAGCAAAGTCACGTGCGCGAGGTACGAAAATTGGAAATTTCGTGAACCCAGATTCGTCTCACATAACACCAAATATCTGTGTCGTCCTGCGTAACCATATTTCCAAGTCCCGTAACTGTATACCAAAGCTCCACAACAACCGTATAGTGTGTATACAAACACCCTTTAACCGCATTCACATCCTCAAAACACCACGACATCTCACCAACTCCCACTAACCTTCTCATCCCTCGAACTCTCCCCCACAACAAACTTATACGGCCCCTCTGTAACCATCCTCCAGTTCTGGGACCGTACATCCCAATAGCTCAAATCCCTCCTCGTCAATCCAAACACCACCTTCTTCTTCTCACCCACCTTGAGATAAATCTTCTCAAACCCTCGCAACACCCGGACAGGGAAGTCTATCCCCTCGGACTCGGGGTACGATAGATACAGCTGGGGCACGACCGCACCAGGATGGGGGCCGGAGTTAGTGATTTCGACCGACACAGACACGTAGATATTCCAGAGGTCGGGGTTTCCACCCTCATCGCCTCCGGCCGGGCTTAGTGGAGCAGGGGTGTGGTAGCCGTCTGGGTAGGGGTATGGCGCTGACACGAGGTCGTCTGTGGAGTTTAGGTAGGGGTAGATGTACTTCTTCAGGGGGCGGAAGTCCTCCGGGAAGACTGCTTCGCTGGCGGGAGGGATAGTGGTGGGGTAGGATGGCGCCTCTGCGGCAGGCGAGGGGCGAGGGGAAGGGAAGGGCGACTTGGTCTTGTGGGGGGAGACGGCAAGGTTGGCGAAGGAGAAGGAGGTGTAGCTGAGGCCGAAGCCGAACTCAAAGCGCGGGGTAACGGAGTACTTGTCAAAGTACCGATAGTCGATGTAGAGCCCCTCGCCGAAGTCCTGCTGGGGGATGATACCGTTGGGCGTGTACAGGACCTTGGCACCCGGCCCATAGTCCTCGAGGGACTTGCCGATCGTGAAAGGCAGATGGCCGGAGGGGTTCTTATCGCCAAAGAGGACATCGGCGAGGGCATTGCCGGATTCCTCTCCAGGGAGGTTGGCAAGGAGCACAGCCTTGACATTGGACAGTTCAATCCACTGTTCCACAAGTACAGGCCCGACCGAGTGGATGACGACGATCACATCGCCAGTCCCGGAACCACACTCCTTGGCCACGCGGAGGATAAGATCGTCACCACCCTTTTGAAGCCGTAGGTCTGGTCGGTCGCCGCTGACGTGGGCCCACTTAGAGAATCCCTCGCCTGAATCAGCATTGACAAAGACAAGGCAAAGCTCCAGATCATTTACCACGCTCTGGTCTCGAGGCGGCTGGTCCGAGAGGAATTCGTGCAGGTCGACCTTGGACTTGTCAAACTGCTCGCGAAGCGCCGTGACAGGAGCAACAAGGTAGGGGAACTCCACCGCCCCGGAGCCCCAGCCTGATCCCAGGGTACCCTGGTTGCAAGAGCGATCCTTGCAAGCGTTCGGCCCCTCTCCTGGTCCTGCATCGTCGCCGAAGATGCCAACCTTGAACTTGCCTTCGTGTCGCTTCCCGGTAGCGCGATAGACATTATCGCGGTGAGACTTGAGTCTTGTGTCGTCCAATCCCCCGCGGCTGATGGGTAGGAGGTCCACGTTCTTGAGCAACACGGTGCCCTCGGCGGCCACCTCTCGCGCGATGACGGAATGATTGGCTTGGGCGTTGATAAATTTGTTGACAACCACCTTCTCCTGCGGGCTGGGGCTTCCGTAGAATGGAACGCCGAGACGGTCGTCCGTCCACGAAGAAAAATTTGGAGGTTGGCGGGGAAATTCCTTTTCGTCGTCTTGTCCAAGTTGGTACCAGGCTGCGACAATACGCGTGACCATGTCATTCAAGCGCTCGAGCGGAACGCTGCCGTTCAAGACCGACTTTGTCAGCTGCGGTCCCCAGAGGGACTCGCCGTTCTGCCATTTCAGGCCGTCGCCGGGCATCGTCATGTCAAGACCCGCCAGCGCCGTGCCGACGCCCGACCGCTGAGCAAGCCAGTCACTCATCACAAATCCCTGGAAGCCAAGCTCGTCTTTGAGAATGCCGTTGAGCAACTTGCTGTTGCCGCACGCGTACGAGTTGTTCACCTGGTTGTACGAGCACATCACCGATGCCACGCCCGCCTTGACCGCATCGTAAAACGGCCACACATACAGCTCGTGAAGTGTTCGATCGTCAATGTTAGCGCTCAGCGCATGGGGCAAGCCCCACTCCCACGGCTGGCGGAAGTGCTCCTGCTCGTTGGCGACAAAATGCTTGATCGTGGCCATGATGCCCTCGCTCTGGATGCCGCGAACGGTCTCCGCACCGGCAATGCCCTGAAGGTAAGGATCCGCTCCGAAGCCCTCCCAGTTCCGCCCGCCGGCGGGCATCCGACCCAGCGGCCCAACGCAAGGACCCAACAGGACGTTGATCCCCTTCGCGCGCGCCTCAATAGCGTGCGCTTTTCCACGGGCGTACATCAACTGACGATTCCACGTGGCGCCGACCGTGATCCCCGCAGGGAATGCGGTGATGTTATCGGCAAAGCGAATGCCCAGCGGCCCGTCCTGGAGCTGGAGCTGCGGGAAGCCAACATGTACCGCAGGGCCGTTGGTTCCCACCGCGAATCCCATCTGCCACCCCGTGCCGGTGGTGACGTTGACCTTCTCCGCGAGCGTCATCTTATTGACCATCTTCGCGGCCTTCTCGTAGCTTGCTGCCCAACCGCGAGCGATGCCGCCCTTGGGCGAGGGATACCACGGTGGGGACTGACCGTACGGCGGCTCTTCGTAGTATTTCTTGTAGACGAAACCGCCGCCAGCCGCCAGTGTGATCCAGAGACCGACGATTACTGCTAGGGCGATAGTGCAGCGGCGGCCGCAGCCGGCCGTGGGACGTCGGATGGACCATCGCGTTGATGGGTTTTTATTGGCGAAGAGAGGGGGTTTCTGCTCGGCATCTCGATCGAGGTAGTCGGTCGCATCAATTTCGGAGTCGGAGTCGTTGTCGTGATCGAATGATCGGCGGTAGCTGTCGTTGTTGGAGTGGCCTTCGAGCAGGCCTCGCTTGCTGGGATCCGTCATCGCGGCAGCCCTGGGCGGCATCGTATCTATCGTATTGCTCTAGAGCGGAGGGTTTTAGGGCTCGTGGGTCATCGAATGTGTGCCGTGAGGTCGAAGTTCGTATCGATCGACGCGCGCTGCCGAGCTGTCGTCCGCAACGAAGGGCGGCTTGGGCGGTGGGCAGGAAGGAGCCGATCTCGCAGATGTTGGGCGAAGCGCAAAATCGGCAACGGAGCTGCTGATGGGTTCCCGCCCGCGCAGCAAAATATTCAACCAGCGAGAAACACACACCAGCCTAGAGGTAGAAGACAATGCAAAACTCGACGATGATGAGGTCGTTCGAACAAGAGTGAAGATGTGAAACACCCAGCTGACCAGGCAGGCACGAGGCCATCCGGAACTATTGTTCTTGGCGGCCAGGCGAGCCGAGTCGATTGGCGGCCCGCGTTGAATGGCCCAAGCTCCCATGTGGGTCCGGAACGTTCCGCATCCACTTGAGCAACACCACCAGGAAAGTGCGGGCCTTCCCGCACCAATCCACAAAGTAGGGCGGATCTCAACATCAAATGGACTTCGGCCAGGTGGACCAACCTAGCAAGCCAGACTGCATGTGCGGGTTTTCTTGAACAGCGTACCGTAATTTCTCACTCGCAACGGCGTGGCATCACTGGACGCCCTTAATCACGGGTTAGGGTTAGCTCTAGAGAGGGGGACTAACAGATCTACAAAAGCATCAAGAGTGGCTATTGACAAAACAGAGAATTATCGCTCAGACTTACTGGCTAGAACAATCCTCGCGGGATGTGTCATGGGCTGTAATGAGTGCCCCGACTGCTGACAAATGTCGGCAGAAAGCAAAGCTCAGAAAATCGGTTTCTCATTTTCTGTTTCATTTCCCCTGGGATAGTTTGTAGAGGAGACCAACAGCCATTATCGTTGCATTGGAATTACCTTAGGTAACGAAGGATACCTTACTACTGATTCCATTTGGCTAACATAAGGCAGGTAGCTAGGTTGATTACATAGGTCTATCACTCCGGTAAGTTATATGTTCAGTCTGCTGATGATAGAAATTCAGCACTTGAGCTGAATGTATAAAATGCCGAACTCACGCTCTGGACAACACAGTCGTATCAAGGTACGAACCCAATTATGTCTTAGCAAATTCACGCTATCAATCCAGCACACTTGTCTTTCTTCCGAATTCTTGGGGCACTGGGAGCAACGGCGACTGCCTACCTACCTGCCGGGTGTCCGGATGTGTATCTTTAAGCACGCCTCTACAAAGGCCTGTCTGACTGAATATTATTAACTCGAGGGCGTTTTATACTGGAAACATAGCTTCTTTTCTTAGTTTAGTAGGTACCTATAGTTGTAAACCCAACAACGAGAGAGCTAACCCCAGCCGTTGTCCATCCCACGTGCCTCCGCTTATGTCGTAAAAGATTCACGATCTCTGAGCTTTCCTGCTCATTGGTGCGGACTCACAAGTTTGCAAACCAGGCTGACTAACTAGGTTAATGTGCTACTCGCCTCTCAAAGCCCGTACATCTTCGTCAATCTGATTCATGGCGCAAAGGCGTAACGCCGACATCTGCGGGGAGATGCATATAGAATTCCCACACGGCGCCAAGGTTCCAATATGGCTTCTAGAACACTGTGGTGGTGGTGTGTCGACCAATAGACGTCAAACACCTTGAGAATGCAGTGGTCACGGTGGGATAAGCTGCATTGAGCTATCCGAATCGTGGGGGTGTGCCGAGTCCGGAGTTCGAGGATGCACTCGAATACGGAGGTAGAGGACTGTCGAAAATGGCTCATAAAGGCCCCTAATGGACATGCTTCAGTTCATGCAGGTGGGAGTTCGATGTCTGTAATCAGATGGATGCTCAGGATGACCCGCCAGGCTGGGAGGTCTGGGCTCGCTTGAGCTACCGGGGAGCTACGATTGCAGAGGCGAGTGTGCTCTGGAACCTCAGTTCGGGACACGCTGCCAGGCCTAGAACAAACCAAGCACACGACCAAGAGATAAGACTGCAAGAGTGCATCCGTCTGCTCATTGGCCCTCCGCCAGTGTCGTTCCTGGGGACAGTGGATCCCCGAGTGCCTGCCCTGACACTCGACGCGGGGCCATGCAACCCCCAAGCCCGGACGAAGGGAACAGGATACCGCGAGAATTGTATTACTCTCGAGCTCACGAAGCGTTATTCATCGTCGCGTCTTTTGGCAGCATTGGCCAACAGCGGAGGTGCTCCAAACGCGCCAGATGCTGGTCGGAAAAGCGCGCTTGACAGAGCACGGGCCGGAATTTAAATCTGGGACGCTACTTGTCTTGGCGTGGAGGTCCCCGCCCAGCATCAAGGTGCGGCTGGGCCCAGGAAGGCGCGGGACAAAGATCCTGCCACCAGCATTCGTCGACCTCGCACATTGCAACATTTCTCCCCATCAGAAACCCTCAGCCGCCGGTTGGTCCAGTTCCAAACTCGGTAAAAATTCCCCATCATTCTCGAGGGCAAGCCTGATTGAGGCTAGTTTAGACGACAGCGGCGGCCCACGCCGCTCTAGCGCAGGGAAGCCCCGTCGAACCCAATCTCACAGGGTAGGCAGTTCTGCTCTGGGGATGCTCCAGCAGCGAGAAACGTCTGGCCTTATCGACGGACTCGCGACCAATCGGCGCCCCTCCTCGAGATGTTTTGCGCGCTATTTCAGATTGCCCGTGGTCATGACTGCGGCGGTATCGCCATATCGCCCAGCCCTCTAATAACTGGACGCTGACCAGGCGGTTCCCAAATTTCCATCGCCGTCACCGTCGCGTCAAAGTGGGGCGCCCAGGTGGCTGTTTCTGACTTCGCGACCCCGCTATGAACCCCACCGCCCCGCGCTGTTCCCACGGAGCTTCGTCACTCCAACTTGTCAACGCGCCCGCCGCAAACCTCGCGCAGCGCCGGGCTGGAGCCGTCCGACATGGAATGGGGATTGGAGATGGCAAGATCGGTTCTGACGGCACTGCTCGACACCACTTCCCAATAAGGCTATCACACTACAGGCGACCCAAACATGGAGGGTGCTGGGCCCAATCTCGAATTTAGCGTCACTACGTCCACCGCATCCCGCACGGAAGTGTCACCCCCAATTGGCCCAAGCTCCCATGCAACCTTGGAGTCGTGATAAGCTCGACGGCGATGTCACTGGCCGCCTCGATCGTCCCCTCCATCGCACCCAACAAAGGACCCCCTCTTATCTCCAGCCTTTTTGCGACTTCGACAGTTCACGCCCGGGCGATTCGCCAATTTGATGGAGTAAGCCCGGGGAGGCGGACGGTGGTTGGTGGGCCACTGGCGGTCCTGGGGACCGCGATCTCAGTGTCGAATTTCGCTCAGATGCAGCGTGCCAGTGCACCTCCCCAGACTGGGGCCATGACTGATCCGGACATGGCTCGCATGCCGTCGATATCGATACGGGCTCTGCACCGCGCTCTGTGGAGTGGCAATGTGGCTTCGGGGTCTGGACTAGATTTAAACCCTCCGCGATTGCGCAAGAGCGTTGATCGGCGGCTTGGTATTGCGTGCATTTGAGTCAAGCTCACCAAGCTCTACCAAGCATTCTGGGCGGAGGAGGAAGCCCGCTGGCCAAGTTCTAGGCAGATCACCAAGCTCGTTGGGCAGAACTGGCACCTCCAACAACTGGCTGGAGGCAACCGCGGACCCCGCCCCCCAAGCGCCGCCCGCCTCTCCCCGTCCAGGGCTCCCATTCCCCAACGTCAAGCCCGGCCGGCGGGTGTGGGCGGCGACAGGGGTGGTTGCGACAAAACCTATGACCGATTGAATCGCCTTATCTCTGACCTGCAGGGCAATATCCGCGTGGCGCCGGTAGTCGGTTTCAAGCCAAGAGCTCGAGTGGACAGGGGTGGCTGCAACACACGCCAAGTCGCAACGACCACCACAGCTCGCGTTCATGCAACACCACCAGCTCCAGACAAACAGTGTTCGGCGCCAGAATCGGATGAGGTCGGCAGCACTGCGACTGCTGTGCGAGGTCTGCAGTATGACACCGTCGAGAAACTTCGCGCAAGGGCTGCCTTTCCCTGGGCTGGGCCTGGGGCTCACAGCGTGCGTTTGGACAGAGTTCGGATGCTTGGCAGACCCCCCCGCCCTGGGTTGCGGCGTCCTGGAGAGCGCCTCCCAAACCTGCATCCAGATGCGGGATCTGCTGAGTGGGGGAGCAGAGATGGGGTCTTGGCTGCCTGAGGGTCCCAGTCCAGTGCAGGGTGCAGCAGGGTGCAGACAAGAGCTCGAGGGCAAGGGACCGGGGTAGCTTCATCCAGTCTTGAGCTTCTGTCTGATGTGTGTGGCCCTCCGGGAAACGGAGGCGAGGCCGTATATATGCTCGTGCTCCCGCGATAACGGGTCGCGCCTGCTCTCCATCCAAGAGTTCGTCTGCCGACTTGCTCTTTGCCCCACTGCCGACCTTCTCTGCCTCAATAGCTACCGAAGGCATCGCAACCGAGCACAATGGCGCCAGCTCTTGGTCAGGGCGTCGGCTATGGCATCGTCCTGGGCCTCGGCGCGTTCTTCGCGCTGGGTGAGTGCCCCTTGCTTCCCTTGTCTCCCGCGAAGCCTCTAATGGCAATTGGGGAACGCCGCTAACCCTCCGCCGCAGGTATGATCTTGGTGACGTTCGTCCTGAAACGATACAACCGGGAACTCCAAACATCCGAGATGTTCAACACGGCTGGCCGTACCGTGAAGTCGGGACTGGTCGGCTCGGCCGTCGTGTCGTCGTGGACCTGGGCCGCCACTCTGCTCCAGAGCTCCGGTGTTTGCTACCGCTACGGTGTTTCTGGCCCCTTCTGGTATGCCTCGGGTGCTACCGTCCAGATTCTCCTCTTCGCCACCCTCGCTATCGAGCTCAAGAGACGCGCGCCCAACGCTCACACCTTCCTCGAGGTGATCAAGGCGCGATACGGCACCTTCACCCACATCGTCTTCATGGTCTTCGGCCTGGTCACCAACATCCTCGTGTCGCTCATGCTGATCGTCGGTGGTTCGGCCACCGTGTCGGCCTTGACTGGCATGCACACCATTGCTGCGATTTACCTGCTCCCCGTCGGCGTTGTGGCGTACACCGTGTTCGGTGGCCTCAAGGCGACGATTCTGACTGACTGGGTGCATACTTTCATCCTGCTCATCATTATCATCATCTTCGCTCTCACCACCTATGCCAGCTCCGACATTCTCGGCTCGCCCTCCGTCGTCTACGATGCGCTCGCCGAGGCTGCCAAGAGGCACCCCGTGGAGGGCAACAAGGACGGCAGCTACCTCACAATGCAGTCGCGTGAGGGTGCCATCTTCTTCGTCATCAACATCGTCGGCAACTTCGGCACCGTGTTCCTCGACAACGGCTACTACAACAAGGCCATTGCTGCTTCGCCCGTCCACGCCCTCCCTGGCTACATCCTCGGTGGTCTCAGCTGGTTCGCCATCCCCTGGCTTACCGCTACCACCATGGGTCTGGCTGCTCTCGCCCTCGAGACCAGCCCGAGCTTTCCCACCTACCCCGACCGTATGCCCGATGCCGACGTCAGCGCCGGTCTTGTGCTCCCGTACGCCGCTGTCGCGCTCCTCGGAAAGGGAGGCGCTGCTGCAACGCTGCTCATCGTCTTCATGGCCGTGACATCCGCCACGTCGTCAGAACTGATCGCCACCAGCTCCATCTTCACTTACGATCTGTACCGCACCTACTTCAACCCCGAGGCCAGCGGCAAGCGTCTGATCTACATGTCCCACATGCTCGTTATCGGCTATGCCATCTTCATCTCCACCTTCTCCGTCGGTCTGTGGTACGCTGGTATTTCGCTCGGCTACCTCTACGTCATGATGGGTGTCATCATCTCGTCTGCCGTTCTGCCCGCAACCCTCACCCTAATCTGGAAGGGCCAGAACAAGTGGGCTGCTTCGCTTTCACCCATCCTGGGCCTGGCCTGTGCTCTCATCGCCTGGCTCGTCACGGCCAAGAAGGAGTGCGGCGATCTCGGCGTGGCCTGCACGGGCTCCAACTACCCCATGTTGGCGGGCAACGTCGTCGCCCTGCTGTCACCCTGCATCTTCATCCCCGTCCTCACCCTGATCTTTGGTGTAGACCATTATGACTGGAAGAGCATGCTGGAGATCCGCAAGGGTGATGACCACGAGCTGGCCGAGGCTGTCGGTCTTGATCTCGAGGAGGTCCAAGGCGGCCACGAGGAGACACAGATCGAGTTTGAGGAGGAGCAGCGCAAGCTTGAGAAGGCCGGCAAGATCAGCAAGACCATCACCGTGGTCATGGTATGTCCTCTCCTTCCCTATACCCCTAGTCCCCACGCACCCGCTAACCATCCCCTCCCCCACAGACCATCGCCCTCCTCGTCCTCTGGCCCATGCCCATGTATGGCTCAGGCTACATCTTCTCCAAGCAGTTTTTCACCGGCTGGGTCGTCGTCGGCATCATCTGGATCTTCTGCTCGTTTTTTGGCGTCGGCCTCTTCCCTATTTATGAGGGTCGCAAGACCCTATCCAGCACCCTCAAGTACGTCTGGAAGGACATCACGGGCAAGACCCACCCCAAGACCATCCACGCGCAGGAGGCGGCCGTGGAGAAGAGTGGCGAGGCCACGCCGCCCGAGAAGTCAGGGATCAAGGAGGAGATTAACGCTTCTTGAGTTTCTCAAGGGGCTGTTAAAGGGGAGGTTGCTTTCAGTTTGATGCTGTGATCACGACGCGATGCGATGCGATGGATACCCTCGTTTGGCTTTTTGAGTGTGGTAGTTGGGGTGGGAACGAAAGGCTGCAATGATACCCGTTGTGCAGGGCCGTGGGAAAGATAATCTAGTAGTACGAAAAGAGCATTATTATCGCTCGTATTTTGTGTTCTTTGCTGTCCCGGTGGTTTGCATCGTGCGTGGGAAGGGTGAGTTGGGCCAGTGCTAGTGGGGGAGGGGTTGGACATGAGAGTGAGCTGACAGTGGCCCCAGCCAAGACACTCGCCACAACTCCGGAATGCCCAGAGGCAAAGGAACGCCCAGATAAGGGTCCGTGTGGTTGATGTGCCTGCCCCGGCGGGGTATTGGACGGCCGAAGGATGGATAATCCCGCATCTGACGCTGTGCTACTAATCGGGCGAGCCAAGGGGTGCGCAGCCTCTTATTAGCCGGTGCTAAGACGACCCTGCGTCTGTGCCGCAACCATCTCGATGACCCTCCATAATAAGGTAGGTAGGATTTCTGCCCGAGTGGAGGATGTGGTCTGATCACCTCATCTCACCCCCACCTTTTGACGACGCGTCCGAATGCCTTCACTCGTCGACTTTGTGAGCCGTTCTCCGGTTGCGAGTCGTTGAGTGTGAGATTTACGCGGTTTTGTTCAATCCGCCGCTCATCCCTGGTCTGATCCAGGCTTTTTTCCCTTCCACGCGCGCCCTGGTTGGCTGGCGCGAGCACCTCACCTCCGGTGTCACTCGCTGATCAACATCAACTGGGACTTCAACCGACAATACCGCAACCTGCCCAACCTAACACGTCAGCACGAACGAGCTGAATCATCCCCAAAACAACAAAGGAGACAAAAAACATCACAAAAATGCCCTGCACCAACCCCGGCCAACCCACCCTCTACGGCCTCGGCCTCCGCACCTCCTTCTACCTCCTCTGGTTCGCCACCCTCCTCGCCTCCTGGCTCACCCGCCCCGAAGTTCCCGCCATCCGCTTCATCCACACCCTCTTCATCTCGGCGACCCTCCTCTCCATTACAGTCCTCTCCTCCTGGAGCGCCGTCACCCCCATCGACGTCTACCTCACCGTCCTCCTCGGCATGGGCTCCTTCTACGCCCTCGTGCCCTACTACCTCTGGCGCGCCGCAACAGTCTGCAACCCCTTCGTCGACATGGGGCGGTGGCCCCGCGTGCAGAGCACGGCCGCCATGCGCGTCATCACGGGGCTGCTGGTCATAGGGGGCGCGTGCTTCCAGATCTGGTTCTGGACGACGGGGCTGCACGAGCTGCCGAGGGAGAGGGACTGTCAGGCGTGGGGGTTCTTCTTCTCGCGCGTGAAGCTCGACGCGCCCGTGTTTGTGGCGGCGAATATGGTGTTTGTGATATTGATTCTGATGGGCGCGACGGTGGCGCTCATGGCCGAGCTGGGGATGATGGGGCTGCCGTGGTGGATGGCGAAGCGGGAGAAGAGCTTTAAGAAGATGGTGAAGCGGGCGGAGCAGAGGGGGGAGGAGTAGGTTCTAGTTCATCTCTGTCGTTGTCTTTTGAAATGGGGTTGGGTTGCTGACGTGTTTTGCGCATAGGTATTCCTGGAAGCGGGAGCTACAGTTCGCCCAGGGGGTGTCGGACGTTGCTGTCGCCAGCGTGTTGGTGATTGCGATCGAGCTGACGATTCAGTGGAATGACCTGACGGCGGTCAATGATCTGGCGGACCCGGCGCAGATGATCCCGACTTTTGTTGCGGCGGGGCTGTTTGCCCATATTGGGTATGTGTGGATGAATCCGTACCACAACGCGGAGATTCTGGAGGATTTGATGCGGGATTTGCCCGACGCTTCGACGTCGTCTTCGGGCTCGGGCTCAAGAAGGAGGTCGAGGAGTCCCGGTATTGCCGTGGTGGTTGAAGGCCGGTGAGTGTTGGGATGGGTTTGTAAGACTGATGTATAACTGGGCTGGGGGATATACTGGGCCGGGAGTTGGGGGCTGTTGGATTTTGTCTGGGTGGAGTCAAACTGAAGATGCGTATGCCGAACCCAGCGTGTGTTGCTGCGATCAAGGATTGGACTGCGTCTTTCTGGGGCAGTCACCACTGTAAGAGCACGGAAAGGTTTGAGGCTGTATTATATATGATCTGACGACATGAGACGCCAATTCTCCACGGCAGATCAGGTATGCTTTTGGTGGCCCCTGAATGAGTGAGGTATTTCTTTCGCCACAGCCTCGGTTGGTCAGTCACTCTGCATTATTCTTTACCGGGCTTCTTGGGATCCGAAGCAATATTGTTGATTCCAACAGAAGGGGTCAGTCAGCAGGACGGAGGTCTTTTTTACGAAGCTGTGCACAGGCAGTAAAAATGATCACCTGCAAAAGTGAAACTACTAGATTCAGCTTCTGTGGCTCGGGAACGGGGGATTGAACCCCGGGCCGCTGAGTGAAAACCAGCGGTGTTGACCACTACACCGTACCCGATTGGTAAAAAGGAATGTGGATAGACGAAGGGAAGGGCTGGGAAGGACATGCTGGGTGCGTGGGGCTACTGAATCGCACATTCTATTTCTTATTCGAACTTGAAGTAGTTCTGGCTCACCCTACTTATTATTCTCCCGTACCACCGCGCCTACGAGCCACCCAACTCAGCCCGTCCCTTAGAACCCAAACCGCCGCTACCAAGCTCGACGTTTGCAGTGGTATCAGTCCCCTCTATTTCATGAATTACATGGACATCCTGTGCCGCAGCTGGAAGTATGTCGTCGCTCCCCCCACTATCCCGGATCATTGTCGGCGAGGGGGCGCCGTCGAGCTCTGGCTTCCAGCCAAGACCATCCGGAGCGCTTTCTGTCGACACTTTCTGCGCCATTTTTGCTCTCTGAAGCCTCACCATGAAACCAGCGATAATGAGGATAAGAACTGCGATGACGCCGGCGGCCACACCAATACCGATTTTAGCGCCAGTAGGCAAGGAATCCGAGCTGGCCACAGCAGGTGCTGAAGTATCGTTTGACATGATGAGGGTGCTGGTTGATGTCGACTGGACAAGGTCAGACGACTGCCATATAATCATCACAGGCCAGACCTGCAGACTGGCGGTGAGACTTGTGTATGTGTTGATTAGTGGTGATGCCGACACGTCGTATGTCCAGGTATAGGTGTGTGGCGGGCCGAGGGTAAGGGTGGTCATGGTGGTGTCCGTGAAAGGGTGGTCTAATAGTGGATGTCAGTTCGACATCCGGGCACCTTCTCGGAGGTAGGTACATAGAATAGGGGCTAAAATAAACTCGCGGCAGAGAAAGGCTGTGATGGTCCCTACTGCTTGCCGTTTTGTGCACGCTAGCATGTCGGCCGCATTCATTTGATATCCCGTGGGGCAGCACAACGCCGCTGTCTCGCCAGGTAGCAGGGTACTGAGTGCATAAGCCTCCTTTGCGATCGAATAACTCAACGACAGAGTCAAGCTAGTTGAGAGATAATAATCGTGGCCAGACCCTGGGGACGCTTCTCTCATGGTCAGGGCCATGGACCAACCAGAAGGGCAGTAGAGACCCGGCGAGTAGGGCCCTGCGAATGGGCGGCCCGCATTTCTCGTCGCTGGCGGGTAGCACTGCTCTGAGTACGGCGTGCCGTCGGCCTGATAGACGGGCGGGATACATCCCGGGTCAAACACGGGCGCTGCGACCTCGGTCCAGATGGTGCTGGAAGATATCATCGGCCATAACCACGGTGACCAGCAATAATTACGCGGTGTGAAGGTCGTTGTGAGTGCTCCCTCAATTACCCGCGAGGGGATCGTTGAGGTTGAGGTTGAGGTTGTACGCGACGCCATCGCGACGCTGACCAAGATGCCGATACTTAACAACAGCCACGTAGCAGCGAGAGAGAGGCCAAACTTGTGGAACTTTATCTGTGCGAAGTGATTGCACACCTTCGGACAACCTGCTGGTCTGACCAACGCAGATCGTCAGCCATGAAGGTGGGCGTTGCTTGGCATCACTATGACTCGTCCAATTCCAACAATCGTTAGTTACCGTCTTGGGATTTGGCCAATACGTAGGGCAGCTGAGAACGCCACGGCATACGAAATAGGCAGCTGTTAGCGATGTCCTCTACCCTCTTTTTGCAAGAAACACCGTCATCGAAGCTCTGACCCCGATGGATAGGATGATGAAGGCTTCTGAAGTTCTACCCCATATTCCATGATTCTAGGCAAGGAGGGAAGGTCCTTACGCTACATATTTTTGATTTACAGCTATCTACCTCGGCACCTCTAGATCGGCGTCGACAACACCAGAGACCGACTTCCCATACATGCTATGAATAAGGGGAATCCTTGTAAACTCGCTGCGATGAGGCAACGACGTCCCACTCTCACAATTCTAGAGGCCAACCTCGCATAGCCTCGCAATATCCCAGTACCACGCCGCATAGGTCATGCTGGAAGGGAATTCCGGCTCACCTGGGTTCCTTCCACAAACTGGATCCAATTTGTCCGGAGTCTCGGAGCAACAGGTCGTGGTGTACCGTTTCTTGATGATTATCGAGCACTCCGTTGGAGTGTGTGCCCTGCAGAACTTGTTGAATTACCCCACTGTCCATTCGCCCAACTCCGGGGTTGTCATTTCTGAAAGCAAGAAGGGCAAACCCAAACCAAAAGAGCACAGGTACCTACAGTAGCCGTCTTCCTCCTCTGGAGTTCGTCGTGTAAGCCGGTCCACTTGGAGAGTCCAACCGTCTGCACCAGAATTGGGACGGCCGTGAATAGAGCTCATTTTCCCCAGGTAATAGCCGCTGCCCACCTCCTGCGCCGCCCTGTTGAAGAGTGCCATGTGGGCTCCAAAGAGAGTGTGAAGCGAGAAACTAAAATCCTTGTACAAGGCTACCATCGGGTCACCGGGTTTGACCTCAACCAGTGCTCGGAAAAACAGCTCCCTGAGCTCCCTCGCCTCCTCGGGAAAGGCCGCGTTCCGGCTGAAGACGGAGTGGCAGTAGCAGTCGAGCAACAGAAATGCGGTAGGGAGTCGGGCAACCTGCACACTCTGTGGAATTCTGTATTCGTTAGCCGTGTAGTCCCGTGTTGGGAAAGAACGGGATCCAGTAGCTTTCTTACAGGTGTAGATTCTGGAAAAAGCGTATCTCTTCGCAGAGCCCGGCGATCCGGCGTACCAAATGACACACCTCCGGGATGGCTACCAAGGATATGCTCTGAGCGTCAAGAAGCGGGACGCGCTTGATGCCTAAGGTGGTTTTCGGATCGAGATTTTTTTCGGCAGACGTCAGGGGAGTGATAGTGAGCTTTCGCTCGAACAAAGATATCTCGGCGCTAGTCTTTATGATTCTGTGGCTCGATGCGCGCCTCAAGTGCGTCCCAAGGTTTGGTGCGTGGCGCAGACGCGCAACATCGAGGACAATATCGGCGATCGATGGGGGAATATGCAGGTTGTGGTGGAAACGCTGAACCAGGCGATTTCGATATTCCTTGAAGACTGCAAGGCATCGTGGAGATGCGGAGATGATAGCTGACAGTGATTCAAGGGAGCATTGCTCCAGAATCATCAGTAGGACTTCGTTCGGGAAGGGTTTGAACTCCATTGCTGCTGGGACGAGTGAAACTGCCCGCAGACGTTTCGTGTGGTGGCTTTTTGTGTTGTCGCGGAAGAAAGGGGAGGATGCACGACTTCATTTTTACGTACCTGTCTACATATGTGGAAACCTTCATCTCGGCTCGTTTAACTTAACTTCCACCTCATACTTTCTCTCCTCAACGGCTTAATCCTCCCATGGCAGTCTCGGTAAAGTTACCTGCCAGGGGCTATAGTCTAAATCGTCTCTGAAAGTCAGAAGTTCTTGACTCCACACAACCGACGGGAATGCTCAAGTTGGGTGGGGTGCGACACGAGCATTGGTAGCACTCGTTGGAATATTTGCCTTTGCTCTGTGTAGCGACAAGAAAAACTGGAAGAGCGCAGAACCTAAAACGAACAAAAAAAAAACAATAGACATTGTGACACTGACGCTATCCTCGATGCATCTCATCTGCTAGAGGGGAAAAGGACAAAAAGGAAGGCGTCGCCGCCCTGTTCATCTCCTCGACCGGAATCGAGCTGGTGACCTTTCGGTATATGATTTTGCAATTACAGCCGAACGTGATATCCAACTACACCACAAGGAGCTTTCGAACTTGTTGATTTGGTGGAGTTTAATCTGCATTTTGTGTGCCGAGGGTGGATCTGCCCAGCCAGAGTCTCCACGCGTCTCCATGCGTCTCCGCCATGCGCTGGAGAGGGGGTGAAAGTAGTTCCGGCTACCTGCCTTTAAACACCTTAAACCCATTTTGCCAGGCGTCCTGAGAATCTTTCTTGGCATGGCCTGACTTCACCTCCAACGTGGCGGAGCGCAGCCCAAATACCGGCGTCAGCCATTGACGGGATCCTCAGCCTCAGCTTGGCAACGGCGACAACGGCTGGTCCTGGCTGTGTGATTGGTTGGTGTAACCTTCACCCAACTCGGCACAGGATGTTTTTAGAGGACTGTGATACTGGTCATGCCTCTTGGCGATGCAAGATATCGGGATCCGACCGGATAGGGAGACAGCAGATATGGAGGTGGGAGGTGACGCAACTGTATATGACGTGCCGCGTCATGTCCTTGCTAGCTGCCCGGATTTTGCTTGCTCTTTCCTTCAACACCAAAACAGTAAAATCCGAAAGCAAAGGAGAAACAGTCGCCTGAACCTTGACATCCTTAAGGGGCCTCATCTTTGGAGAAGGATGCGCGGATCTGGTGTTGAGGGAGAGCCGCCAGCAACCAGCCCACAACCACCGTTGCAGTCCGGCGGTTATCCAGAGCAGGCAACACTTCTGGTCCCAGGATCTAACCAACCGGGAATTGCTACCAATCCCCAGCATCGCCAAGTCGAGGACTACTCACTACCACGGTTCAAGACCGATAGAGTCTTCGACGTCCATTCACTCTGGATTTGGGAGATTCTGTCTTTCGCAGCCGCCGGTGTCCTCTACGGTGTATTCTTTTTTCTCCTCTTCCAATACGATGGCCAGCGAGTTGCGCAATGGGAAGAAGACAGCCCAATCTCACAACTCTTTCGGACGCTGCAGTCGGCTATCTCGTTTCTCACAACCCTCATGAAAGCAGCCATACTTCTCCCTGTTGCCTCTGCGATAGGCCAGCTGAAATGGCATTACATGCGCCACCCCCGTCGGTTGAAGGACCTCGAGTTGATTGATGGTGCAAGTCGAGGAGGTTTGGGAGCCGTCAGGCTCCTCTTCTCCAGGTCTAGTCTGTAAGTATCCTGTGTCTTGTCCGAAATTAGCGTTCCAGACTAACACTTCGTCAGCCACTCGACCTCTTTCGGCTGTCTCATCATTGTTGGTGCCGTCCTGCTCGGCCCTTTCATCCAGAACACAGTACAAGTGCAGACGAAACTGTTCTCAGAACAGACACTGTCGAATGGGCTGACCCCTCTCCTTCCTGTCACTAACGAGGTCATCACTGAAGGCCCAGCCAACAACGAACCAGGTGCTTCATCCGTTGGCCTCGTCATGTTGAGCTCCATCCAAGCCGGGTGGGCCGCCGCAGCCAAGTCCGTCGACATCCGAACCACCCAACTCACCTACAAATGCCCCTTTGACTACTGCGAGTGGACCAACTTCACCACCCTCGGCGTCGGCGCCCGTTGCCGAGACGCCGACGTCAACACCCGCCGCCACCCCACAACAGACGTTCTCTACGCCTTCTCCAACGAAGCCGATCTCAACAACCTCGTCAACGTCACCCTCATCGCCGACGGCACCCCCATCTACAACGAATACCTCACCCGCTTACGCATCGTCGCCCGAACCACCGTCCCCCCGCAAAGCGGCTTCGCCCAGCGAGCCAAAACCCTCCCCCTGATCATCCACTTCGCCGCCCTCGGCGCCCACAACGGCACCTATCACGCCACCGAATGCATCCTCTACTGGGCAGCCCACCACTACCCCTTCTTCGCCCTAAACTCCACCCTCGAAGTCCTCCCCTCGCCCCCAACCGAATACAACACCACCACTCCCTCCTCCAACCCCGAGGACCCCATCCCCATCTCCGGCCCAACCACCTGCGCCTTCAACCGCACCCTCACCCCCTGCACGTACTCCATTCGCCCCGCCATCCACCGCGGCATGCGCGACCTCCTCATCCCCTTCCTCACAGACACCTCAGACAGCTACCCCCTCTCCATCCCGCCTGACCTCCCCACCGCCCGCGCTCTCAATTTCGCAAAGCCCCAAATCGAGCTCTTCTACGGCGACTGGATCGACCGCCTCATCCGCGCCTCTTTCTCCCCTTCCACCACTAGCCCCTTGACCAGGCAATCAACCCGCTTCCTAACTACCCTAGCCGAATACATCACCAACAACATCCGCTCCAACTCTGGCGGACGCTACGTCTTTGGCACGGGGGGATCGGTCGCCGCGTACTTTGAGATTAACAAGCGGTATGCGGCGTATCCTAGCGTGGTGTTTGCGGCGGCGGTGGGGTTTGTGGCGGTCACGGCGTGGAGGACTCGGGGTGGGGGGATGGGGGGGTGGAAGAATTCGGTGTTGGCTGTGGTGTTTCATGGGCTGGAGGGCGGAGAGAGGGTTGGGGTGGAGGGAGGCGGAGGGGAGGGAGGGAGAGTTGAGTTGGGGACGGTGAAGGGGATGGAGGAGGCGGCGGGGAGGATGGTGGTTGGCTTGAGGGAGGGGAGGGATGGGGTGGTGAGGTTGCGTGCTAGTGGGGGGTGGTAGTTTTCTGGTGTGAGTGGATTTTGAGGAAAATGGAAGGATTTTGTCGGAAGGGATTGGTTGAAGGAAGGAATGGGGTGGAAAGTTCAGGCAGGTGGGGCATCTTCGCCCGCGGCACGCGGCGTTCGAGGATGTGGATACCGGGTCGCTCGCCGAGACGGCGGGCGGCAAGTCATTGGCTGTAATTGATCTAGATTTTTGCGGCGAATGTTTGGTGGACTCTACGGTCCATTTTCGTAATTGAACAAGGTGGAAGTCGGATGACTGATCCGATGATTTTCAGCGAGCAAAACAAGCTTTGCCGCCTGCAGTTCAGGTGCATTTGGTGGTGCCTGCCGCGATGGCTTTGGCGCCTTGGCATCGCCGACGTGGCGCTATGGGGCCCGTGCGTCGGCCACATCGGCTGTGTTCATTTGTCTGGTGGGAAATCAGCACGGCCTGGACACGTCAAGTCTGCAGTGGTTCACTGGCAGCCATCGCAGCCCTCGAGATGTCCGGTTGTGCGACGCCAGCACAATACGACCTGTCCATGCGCTTTCGCTTTCGGTGACCTATTGGCCATGCCCCTCCTGTGGCGTCGGCCCTGCAGCTGATCTTACCCCGAATTGGACTCCTGTCAGTTGTCAATGTCGCCAGCGAGCGGGGTTTGACAGGCCGACCGAGCTCGACATTTCCGTTTCTCGACTCTTATCGCGGCTTATTACCCAGCAGCGTTGGTCTGACCAACCACACCCAGTATTCCCGCTACCACTTCTGGGAAATAGACCAACGGGACGACACACATCAGGACCCGGCTGCATGATGGCGTTCGACGAGCGAGCTGGCAGGAGGTGGGGAAGGCTCCATGTCGGGCGCCTTCCCAAACTGCAGAGGTCAATCGGTTGGGGGCCACTTGCACTTTTCTGCAGTACTTGAGGCAATGCGTTATCTTCGGGCAACGGCCACTCACTTTCAGGAGGGCACCGAGTTTCAGCCATTAGCGTGTTCTTCGTCAACACCAATTTTGCACCCCGATCACGTTTGCCAGGGGCACTGGCCATCGAAGCATCTATCGCGAACCTCTGGTCTCGTTTTTGAGCATGAGCAATGCGATCCCGCCCGCCGGGGGCGCTCCGGACACTTCGGCAACCGATCCGGGTCTCAAGGCGCCTGCGATGCCCAAGATTGAAGAAATCCCCCCTACTCCTGTCAACGGCGAGAAGGCGGCGGATGGTCGAAAGTGTACAGATGGCGGAACGCCGGCCCCTAGTGAGAAGCCTGCGGACGGTGAAAAGTCTGTCGGCGAACAACCGCCGGTAGTCACCGTGACACAGCCTCCTGGCGGCAGTGTTACCGGAGAAGCATCACAGCCCGGCGAGTCCACGGGGCCCGGAGTTTTATCGCAGCTCCGAGCCACGTACCGAAGAAGAAGCCGTGCCGCTGCGGGCCCGCAACAGCAGACCGAGGAGAAGGCGAAGGAGAAGCCATCCGAGTCTCGAACGAGCCAGGAAGCCAAGTCTCCTGTGGTAGGGGTTCCAAAGCCCGAGGCTACTGCTCTACTGCCAAAGGTACCACGCATCCTGCACTCCATTTACCATAACTCCCTCTACCCATGGTTTGAGTAACCTCCTGACAGTTCGCAGGATGCCGAGCCTGTCTACAACATGGAGATAATTCACTCGCCAGCAGCGGTACACCCACACTGCGTCGACATCGTAGTTGTTCACGACTACGACGAAACAACGGAAAACTGGACCTACAAAGACGAAAAAGAGGTTTTGCGCCAGGAGATTGATAACATTATGTCGAAAGTGAAACGATCTAAAGCGCAGAAAGAACCCGAAAATGCGTCGCTTGCAAGCCGCGAGGAACGAAAAGACTCGAAGCTGGATCTCAACAAACCCAGACCTGGCGACCCAAAGGCTAGCTCCGGTCCCAAGGCCCCCGAGGATCCCGTCAAAGAGCCTGAGAGCCCCATCGGGGCGAAGACAGGACGGGCTATCGCAGTTGAGGCCGAGCCCCCAAGCCCGCACCACGCAGAGACGCCACGAGGCCCGCAGCCAGCTGCTGAAGGGCATCTGGGGACAGAAATACACGAGGGGTCTGTCAGTGCCCGGCAGGGTTCGACGCGGACCTCTAGCCCAGCGAGGGCCGTATCCGGTCCCAACTGGCTCCGCGACGCCGAAATGCTGCCCAAAGCTCTCCCTGGAGCTCGCGTACTTGCCTTCTCCTACCCGAAACTGCGACCAAAGGAAGGTGGCCAGGCTGACTACTTCGACAGAGCCGCTCAGGGGCTTCTTGACGAGTTGGCGAAGCATCAACGTCCCGAAGACGCGAATAACCTCATCCCTGTCGTCTTCATTGGCGCGGGGTTCGGCGGCCTGGTTGTGCAAAAGGCTATTTCCCTTGCAACACCAAACCCGAATACAGACGCAGAGTCAGAGACAGCCAAGTCAACAATCCAGGAGAAATCGACCGAACCCGAAAAGAACCCAGCGGATCTCAGTCACATTGCTGATATCATCTTTCTGGACACACCATTCCCCGACGGGAGCGGGTCAAAGTACACCTTCCCTGCGAACTCGAATGTCAGGATGTGCGCCATCATCAGTGTCATGGAAAAGATGGAGTCACAGTGGAAGGGATTGACGATATCGATGATCTGGAATGAGTTCTGGGAATCGCTGAGCCGACTCGCACCAGACACACGAACAACGTGGTTTTATTCAACAAGCCGGGCGCACCCGCCGCGCCCTGCGATTGCAGCAGAAGGTCCGCAGGTCACGTTCAATCCTGTCTCGGCGCCGCGTCTACGACGCTTGTCAAACTTTCCCAACTCAGGCGACAAAATATACGCCCGGATCGTCGAATGCCTGTGTTACCACCTAATGCTCAAGGCCGTCACTGACTCGCGGCTCAGGCGGCTGCAGTCCGACCTCATGAAGGGCGACGTTCCCATGAACCTAACCACCAGCGACGAACGTGGGCGCACGCTATTGCACCTCGCGGCTACAGCTGGTAACCCGACGGGTGTTAACCTGCTTCTAGGAAGCAAGGCCAATACCCAGGCCCAGGATCCGTCCGGCCGGACACCACTGCACCACGCCATTCGCATGTTCTGTGAGTGTGCTGACCAGGCTGCAGGTAGCGGGAATGAAACGAAGCAGGACCATTTCAAGGATGTCATCAAGCAGCTTCTCAATCACACAAGAAAGACTGAGCTGTACAACAGTCGAGACCAGTGGGGACTTACCCCCATAGACCTCATACACGACAGCCAGGAGCCATGCGCGTGCTCTCCGCCACCCTGCCGCCATGCTGCAATACGCGAGCTTCTTGAAAGCCATCAACCTATTATCCGCAAGCGGGCCGAGGAACAGGCCGAAGATCCGTGGAGAGGCTGGAGTCCCCCAGACGACGGACCGGCTCGCAAGGCATGTATCCAGGCTAGGGCTACCCTCGCCGAGTTCTATGAATCGACAGAGGACGCGGCTGGGGCAGGACAGGTGCTGGCAGATTTTGAGTCGCCGAGTATCCTGGATCTTATCTACCAGAAAGACCAGGGCCCAGTCAAAATCCTGTCCAAATTGAAAGAGCGACATGTCGGCGACGTCTGTTGTCGCTGGATCCACATCCCGGCAAACAACGTGAGTATTGGACAAGTTGGCCGCACTTCTTTCAAGTTATTTTTCCTCAACTGACACTCTCTATAGGAACAATGGCTTCATGTATGTTATGAGATTGACATCAAGGAGCTGAGTGATAAAGAGTGATAAGCTGACGCGCAAAAGGATCTATTCATACGTCTTAGGTTACGAGATAGCTCAATGACAGGGCAACGCCATATTGGTACGTGATTTACCAGCACTCCTATCCGGAACCCTAACTGACAAAGTGTTCTCAGCGCACACTGTTTACAACCGCTTCATGTCTGCTCAGGCGAGGCGGTACCGACAAGTAAGTAAACTAGATCCGTTATGATGGGACAGCAGACTCACGGATGGAACACCCAGGGCAAGTTTAGACTAGACTTCAAAGTCAAGGGCCCACCCATAGCCACAAACGTCAACATGCCAGTTATCCTCGAATACCCTCCCACCACCGATGTACGCGCAGTCGACGACACGAGTTTCTTGCACATCCTCAACGCGGAAGGCCAAAGCTGGCCGAGTGTCTCGATCCCAAAGGAGCTCAGCGGTGCTTCCGAGGCCGTTGTCCTGTTTGTCAGTGCTGGCATTGCCATCTGTCAATCTCCGTTTTATTACATTGCTCACACCGCTGTTGGCAGATGCCCGTATTTGCCTATGAGCAGCACAGAGGCCGACAGGTAATGTCGAATGCCATCCTCCGGGCCCTCGAGACATCAAGCCGCCCACGCGTGCCCTTATCGGGCCATACCGATTCTCCGATAGCTCCGCATGGAATCGCGGGTGGTAGGACGGCCAAGGATATGGGCGTTGGGACTTCCTTGATTGAGGCCTATCTGCTCTCAGAAAAGCCGCTCCACTGCCGCCGAACGCTGGATCAGTACTCGTACTACATGCTGGATACCACCGAGAGCAGAGATATCGACCAAGTCGTCTACAAGTGGGCTCGGAAGCAGCAGCACAAAGAAAAGAAGACGCCTACGAAGGCTACAATCACCAAACATATTAGTCCGGATTTCTATGGCGATGTGCCGGAAGGAGACAACGACCGCAGCCACGATGTCTCACATAGACGCAAGCACCGGCCAGTCATTATGGTCGACCAGCTTTGGCTTTGGGTGTTGCCTGACGGTAAGGACTTTTCCTAGGATTCCCCATCAAAATTACATGACCCGGCAATATGCTCGCAGCCTATCACTCACACCCTCACTTAGGTACTGTAGTGACCAGTCTCCCCAACACTGCCGACCCCGGGGAGCCGTACAACCTCAAGAGATGGCTCGACGATGCCCTCTTCGATGACTCGGGCGAGGCGTCAATTCAATCTGTGGACGATGTTGTGGGAACCATCGTCAAAATATGCGTCGACTTCTTCCAGCGTGAGGGGCCATGTGGGGTCAGATTCCAACACTGTTTCCAGTATTCCATCAGCGCAATTGTATGCCGTCTCCCCCGTTCATATCAATCTACAGTTTTTACTGATGACAAGATCAGGCCGAGGAAGAGATCGACATGTACAACAAATACAAGGATCTTGTCCAGCGACTCAAAGAGCTCGGCCCACTAATATCAACTAGCAACAAGCTCATAGACGGCTTCTCGCAAATTACAAGGGAGACCAACCGCCTGGTTGAGATAATGGATATCCAGGACGAACTTGGTATCGTGGACTCGGTTCTGGCAACGCAAAAGGACGTGCTTCAGAAGTTACTACAGCAGATCCACAAGAAAGGACGAGGCGATCGGAAGGCAAAGACCCAAAAGGGCGACGGCTCTGCAACAGCCAAAGATGCAATCCAGACAGCCGCCCTTCGCGATCCTGCACGGATTCAAGAAGCAGTTCGGATTGTCGAAGACAACATCAGGGCGGTAGCCGAGATGATCGGCTCCGCCAAGCGAGTCCAAGACGATGTAGGTCGGGCTTTCTGGGGAAAACACACAGCGGCTGACGAATCACATACAGCTCAAACAACTACTAGACTTCAAACAACAGCAGTCGAGCGCCTGGGAGGCGAAATTTTCGAGGAAGTTGGCGGAGCAGGGTCAGAAGCAGAACAATGTAAGTGAGAAGGGCCGAAAGATGGGCCGATGGAATGTACGCTTTGCTGACGTCGAGTTTCTTTAGATCATGCTCGTCTTCACACTGGTTACTATCGTGTTTGTGAGTTCAGAGACCGATGGCTCAAATTCGAGATGCATGCCGGCTGACCCGTTGATAGCTTCCCATGTCATTTATCACTAGTTTTCTCGCCCTAGGTATCCGAGATTTCCCCAAGGATGATAGCGGCAACACGGCCTGGCCGCTCGATAGGGTTTCAGGCTACTTGTGTAAGTTGTCCTTCTCACGGCAGTGATGCAAAGATGATGGCTCATTCTACCTCCTGCAGTCGGCATATCCATCGCCGTGTCGCTCCCCCTGATCATCATCGCCTTCTACGTCAACCCCATCTCCCGAAAGATCAAGAGAAATCGCAAGCGAGACTTTCGACGCATCAAGGAGAAAAAGACCGATCCCGCCGATGAGGTTGAGAGCGACTCAAGCGACTCAAGCGACGACGACTCCAACAGTCCTTCCGCCAAGGCAGCCAAACAGAAGCGCCGTGCCACCGGCACCATCACAGATAGGTCTTCAACATTTCTTGACGACAGCGACTTGGACTATGCACCACTCTTTGGCAACCCCAAGTTCACCTGGCACACGAAGATTCCGATTGTTCGCCGACTGTGGGAGTACAAAATTTACCGGCTCGCCGAACTCGAGAACCTCAACGCCGGACTCGAAGACCTCGACTGGGACTACCCACTCAGCCGCTTGCGCAAGACAGCCGCCTCTCCGGTCCGATCATTCATGATATGGCTGGGCCTGGACGGTCTGAGTGAAAGATATGTGGAGCACGAGAAGAATTACCGGGGTAAACGCCAATCTGATGAACTTGTCCGAGAGTTTCTCGAGGCGCAAATGGAGCTGAGAGCACAGGAGAAGGAGCAAGCCAAGGCACGGGTACGTGAACGCGCAAGTGCTGAAAATGGCGGTTCCACGCCTGGTGTTGGACCGAGATTCTCGTCGGTGCGTGGGTCGATGATGAGACGGGGGGCGAGGGGGCGAGCACCACTGGGAGATGAAGAGGGTTGAGGGACGAGTGCTGTGTCTTGTGAGACCATGCACTTGCTACGGAGGCTACCGCGAAAAGAGATGGCCCAGCTATCCTCGCGACACATCACGCATCCAAGTCGCAATGTCAAGGAATCCATCTGATACAACCCTCATCTTTTCCCGAATCTATGCCGACCAACAGTCTATCTATATATACATGCGTCTAACAGCCTAGTACTCGGAAACAAATCTTGGCACGCCAAATTTCATTTTTCCTTCGTAAACCTGAGCTGGGGCGAGCTGTGACTGATTTGTCCTGATCTTTCCCTGATTCTTCCCTCAGCTAGGTGATCCCATGCGCGGCCGCTTCACAGCCTAAGAGGCCCGTTTTCAGTCCCCCCCGCAAAAATTGCCTTTCGATAGAACGCAAATGACCATTATATGAGACGAAACTGAGCGCTGGTTATTTAAGTATTCTGCAGAACGGTCGGAGTCTTGGGCCTAGCGGCCCCAGATTGGGACCCAGAATATACTAGTATATGCCCCTAGCATGGTATACGACGTCCCAGACTAGATTCTGAGATGTTACATAGCACTCCAGCACTAAATATAGGGTGGCATACTGTGCTATGGCCCAGAATATACCAGTACATGTTGAAGCGCTAAAGCCCTGTTCACACTAGAGCCTAGCCACTGCCCCTTTTCTAGCCATTACGCAGAGCTTCACTCTGTTTCTATCTTTCTCTCCAATCAATCAACTTTCAGCCCATCACAGTTGTTTGGAAAATGTGTCGATATTGAGAATTAGGGCCAATGGATTGCTTTTGCTCGGCGACTAAGGTGCGGATGAACTCCTCCTTTTTGTCCTCGTCCTCGGGTTTCTCGAGGACCCATAGGAACAGCTCCTCGGCGTCGCGTCGTTCCATTGCGAATGCTTACTAACACAGTATGTTTTTTCCCCAAGTAATTTGTTGGTTCGATGTCAATTAGAGAGGCTCGGTATAAAGCTGAGAAGGGAGGGACGGATGAAATAGTCGCTTCGTTCACCGAGGGCTTCTTATGAGTCAATTACCGCCCAGGCATGAACCGATAGTGCTGCACCGCGATTTTCGTGTAACTACATGACTGCATGCCCTACTATTCAGACTTGAGTGTCAGCTGGCCACTAGATGGGCGTGAAGCTCCGAGTGTGGGAGGTCGTGCATCGATGTGGCTGGCTTGGCAACCAACAGGCTGGTCTGGAGCTTTCGATAGCATGAACCATGCTTAATGTTCTTTGTAGTGATTTATACGACCGCCTACCCCGTTCGACCACGCCCCGCTTCCCGGGCTATACTCCTCTGCCGGGGTAGGAAAAGTTGGCTCAGAGAGGAACCCACTGTTATATGAGACGAATCTGGGTACACGAAATTTCCTTTTTTGTACCTCGCCTACGTGACACTGCCTACCCTGGCTCAGTCTTTGCTCAGGATTTGCTCAGGCTTGCTCACCTTTGCTCAGGCTAAGTACCTTTTTCGGCGCGCTGCGCCACAGCATACTGAACTGCTTCAACTCTAGCCGAGTGGGCCAAGAATTGGTCCCTTACATAAAGATGGCCAAAATTGGTTCCTATCCTGAAAATAAACAGCCTCGCCTTTACCTCTTGTATTTTTTCGTGTTGCCTACCAGACTGCTGCGCACTTAGCCTCTGCACTCCAAGTCTTGCACCTTCACCTCTTCAAAGCACTCCTACTTCCGTTTCTCAACACCTGTTCTCAGAACTTTTCCCTCTCTCTTCTGTTCACAATGGATGAAGTAGCCAAAACCATCAACCTTTAGGCCGAAATCCCGGTTGAGCCCCACCTGCAGAGCCTGGCAGACAAGCCCGCCATCCAAGAGAACCCCGAGAACGCATGTGGGATCCTAGTCCGTCACGTTCCCCACCTTGAGCATGACAGCCGTCGGCATGATGGCGTACGAGGCCCCCTTGACGGCCTTAGCATTTGAGACTCGCCAAATTTGCCCATGTTCGCGCTCCGGGTAAGCAGTATGTGGTCGGTTGGCCGAGTTCTGAAGGTCGAATTCCTGCCGGGGCAGGAGTCGCCCCAGATTCGGGACAAGATCAAGAAGTACGCCAACTAGTGGACGCAGTTCGTTAACATCACATTCAATTTGGGGTCTCAGGGACTATTTCGGATTCTCCCACCTGTTCTTTGGTGAGGCTACCCTCTGCTGCCCGCTTCCTAGACTTCTTCGTAGCTTTGGAAGCCTGGGCAACCGGGAGAGAAGGGCGGTCGCGGCTCCACATGGTCAACCGCGTGCTCGTCTCCGTGGGGCCAGCCTCCGGCTTAGGGGTAGCCTCAGGGCTGGGAGTGTGCCTGACACAGCCACCACAAGCTGAAACTTCGCGATGGGCCTTCTTGCGAGGTCTAGGAGAGACTTTTATCTTTACAGCTGACAGCTCACGACGTAAGTTAAGCTGGATCCTGTGGTGGATGCCTTTAGCAGGCCTGGGAGCAATCCTCTTACGTTACTGGTGTTGTGTGGAGGGTTGGGTTGCCCGTTGGTATTGCCATCAAATTTGTCTACATACAAAACCCTAACCCCCTGTGGGGGTGCACCACTATGAGACGCCTTCAATTTTGTCACCGATGACGAAGACGCTGAGATTCGCATCAGCATCGACGACAGTGGCTCCAGCTGGTTGAGTATTGGCACCGATTGCCTGACGGTCCCCGCCAAGGAAGGACTGCACTATGAACTTCGGCTCCCTCTAGGGGACTAACGCGTGTCTGAGGAAAGGCTTTGGCGCGAGGTTCTGCACGAATTCGGCCACGCGCTGGGCTGCATGCACGAAAAAGTCTCGCTGGCCGGTGGCATTCTCTTGGAGGTGGGCAGCAACAACTGGTTGTATTGGTGGTTGTTGGTTGCAGGAGGAAGCCTGCAATGGCCAAAGGTCTGACTGGCTAAATACTGCCAGGTGGGGCCTGGCCCCACAACACATTCCGTGGAACAAATCGATAGCCGATAAGATCCCAACCGCCAGGCGGTGGTTTGGCAACTTCGAGCCACTCATATGGGGACACGCCGTCCCGTATCCCTCTTAGATTTTTGATTCATCTCTAAAAACGCTTGATATTGGACGCTCCCACTTGCAGAGCAGCAGTCAACTCTTGGTCCCGATAAACCCTCCATTTCACCGTAGCACAACATCCACTCATGCACTGCACTGATTCCCTACAAGACAGCCATGCTGGAGGGAAGTATACCCGATCGATAGAGCTCTCTCCAAAGCTTTCCTCCTCCCCCGCCCGAACGGCATCGCTATAACAGTGAACAACACTGGCATGAATATTCACTTTTGAATCCCTAAGTTAATAATGTTAACCGAAAGAGAACGATAACGTGTCCTCTTCCTCGTCACAACTGTTGGAAGCACTGCACTCTGGATTCTGTGGAGTTGAAGGGGTTGCAACTGCGTGATTGTATTGCTTATGTTGACTCTGTTGCTCTAGCTCTTGCTGGAAGCCAGAGGCTTCTTTATAGGCTATTCTGCAGGATTCAGGCTTCGTCACTCCGGTGGCTGAGGCTCACTGGCGTACTGGCAGTGCCAGGCATCCAGTCAGCTTTGCTGAATAGATGCCCAGGGCCTCTGAACCCCCTTCTTTCTGACACTAGTTGTTAGAATGCAGCTCAGATACGGCGAGTTCGGTGTGCCAGGATTGTTTTATCGTGTACTTAAGAGTTCTAGGTAGAAAAGACTTGGGCGATAGACCTAGCATTTTGATTCGCCCTTTGCGTGTCAGCTGGGCGAGATCGTTGGCGCCCAGCCATGAGAGAGGCCTGGGGGTTGCCTTAAACCTTGGAAACGCGTTAAGTGGGAACTCTATCTTCGCATTTCCTTCCTCGATCATCTCTATATAAGTAAACTTATACCTGTCGCCTGTTGGAGATGAAATCTCCACTAATAACATAGAAACGAGTGACTTAGACTGTGCTAACCACCTTATGGAATCTTTCCGGCGGGTCTTATCTAATAAATGGTAAAAGTAGCAGAGATCGCTCGTTTTTATTAACACGCTGAAAATAACGATCTAGGGCCCGGTTAAGTGTCTTAACAGGTTGAAGGACGTACAGAAATTATCACCAATTATAACGAACCGAAAGATAACTTGGCAAACGAGAAAGATTCTGCTATTTAGGAACAGACCGATCGGCTTGAAAGAAACAGCCTAACGGTATTAAGGGCCATCACTACGACCGGAAATTTTCAAAGTTAAGAAAGGCATTAAAGTGCCTTGGAGAGGATATTATATAAAAGTCAGATTGCCTTAGCTGCACATATTAATGTTGAAGAAGTTCTTTATAACTGCCGGTAGACCCTCTGTAACAGCATTAGGGCCATACAATGATAAGCTGCCAGCTTCCTCAGCACTGTTCGGGCCTCCTGTCATTGGAACGGATAACCTTATCGCTCTTACAGCGCTGTTTTCGAAACTGTCTATTGGTGATAGCGAGTAATGTACTAATAATGTGGGTGATGATACACCTGTAACGGACTTAAAAGATAAGGGGACAGAAGCACTGGGAGATAGGTCCCATAAGTTAATAATAGAGTTAGTGCCTAACACTGTGGTCGAAGTAAGCGAGGCCGAAGGTATTGCTAGTAATGCGACTGAGATGGAGGTTTAGGAGACCGTGATACTGGCAGGAGATAGTATATTGAAGACAGCGCAGGAATCTGACGGTAGTGATGGAAGCTGCTACTACGACGCTGTTGATTATGGGAAAGGGCTAGAACTCAAGAAAGGCGACGGAAGCTTGTGTTAGTTAGGTTGTGTTTGAGAAAGGGAGGTAGACCAGTTCCGTACCTTTAATTCATCCTTCTATAGCATAGCATAGTGATGCTATAGGTTTGAAATTAATGTGGTTGGCTCCTTTTACCACTTCCTCTTATCGACGCAATGACCGGCTACAATCTGGCCCATACAGACAAATGGAACGAATCCCTGCAGCAGTCTGGAATGTCGGATCCAGAGCTCGCACGCCCGCCAAAAACCTCCCCTTCCCTTCACCTCCCTTCCCCTCCCCAATTTATGCGCCTCAGGTAACCTCAATTTGGGTGATCCAATACACCACGGCCGTTGAACAGCCATGACGCGGATGAGCACTCTTTTTTGACACCGGGTTACGCTTTAATCATTTACCTATAAACCGAGGTGAGACTTGGGATTTTGCAATGGAGACCGGATCCTATCGTATCAGGCATAGGTAACTTACTGCTACGCCGCATCAAACGCTTCTCTAAGCCTTTTTATGGTTACCCCAGCGGTGCTCCACAAGTTTTGGCGTCTCCCGCGAGATTTCTGCGGAGGTTGGGTGTCTCTGGTTGGGTGCTTGGATGCATTCTTGTCGGGCCTGTTCTTCCAGGACCAGCCGGAAAGGGGCAAGGCGATGGAACCAGCCGCTAGTTCGTTGGGCCTCGGTTCGTTGTGGATTCGGTGGGGCCGCTCCCGATAGGTCGCCTGGTGAGCGGATGCAATCGTGTTCTTGACATCTTGAAGGTTTTTGCCGAAATGCTTGAGGCCGTAGAGGCTCGTGACGAGGGCATCCACTTGTCTCTCGTCCAAGATGCCCTGTGACTGGCCGGCGCTAGCACCACGTGCCCTCTCCCAATCCTTGCTGAGCACTTGGACCAGCTCAATGTGCTTCCTCCTCTCTTCCTGAAGCGCCATGAGCCTCCTCCTGTCGGGCCCGCCTTCCATCTTGACCTTTGTCTTCTCGTTGCGCACGAGGTAGTCAAGGTAGTCGAGCGTGGCATCATTGTACGGAGTAATCGAATTTTCCTTGAGAAACAATCCAAACCTTGCGGCGGCCTCTTGTATTTGCCCGTGCTCGTCCTTGTACTCCTCGACGCGCTTCTCCAACACCTCCATGGCCTTAGTTTTCAAGGCAATGTCGCTAACATTCTCGGCCAATAGTCTCTTCACCTCGGTGTCGGTCACGGTGGTGGAGTATTCCTCCAACTCGTACAATACGTGCAAATGAATCATCCAGTTGTGTCCACATGTTATGCAAGAAGCGGAACCCTGAAACGCCGTACAATTTTGAAGCCGGTGATGGCCGGTCTTCTCGACCTCGACGTCACTTAGGTAGCACGCCGCGTGACAGTGGGTCTTATAGATGATGGTGTTCTTTCCGTTGCCGTCATCCCGGTATTCCACGCAGTCTTGCTGCGCGCAGACGGTGCGTGGCCTGTCAAGCTGCCGGGCTTTGAGCAGAATCTTGTCCAGGTGGAGCCGCTTGCGGAGGTTGTCGCCTGTTAGGCGCGTATCTTTGAGCTGCCCAACATGATCTTGGCACAGGCTGATGTTTGTCTGGATGAGCTGGGATATGTCGGCCATCGGTTTGACCAGCTCCAGAACCAACCGCCGGGCGCCATTGAGCGTGAGGGTGCTTTGGATCGGATGAGGTGGCACCGTTTGGAAGTATTCCAGCAGCCGTCGGGCCTCATCTCGGGATTTTGACCAGCTTAGAGCAAAATCCTTCTCGTCACCTATGACAACGTCCTGCTTGTAGGCTGCCAGGTACCGAAAACTCTCTGAATCGAAGGAATAGGCCGTCTCAGGCTTCAACGGGAGGGAGACACCGGCATGGTCGGCAACCTTGGCCAGCAGCATGCTTAGTGGGCCAAAGGTGTCGCCGGGAGTGTAGTTGCTAATCCTCGTGTTGGTGAAGCCAAATGCGACGTTTTGCGCCGCACCGCGGTGCAGGTGCGTAAGCAATTCCTTGATGCAGAACTCGAATGTGACCGTCAGGCGAGCGCTATTCGACTTGAGAAGGATCAAGATGCCATGCAGATGCTGATAACTGCTCAGAGTGGAGAGAATGTCTGCCATGTTCTTCTTGTCGTAGGATAAGCCGCGCGTGTCTCCAATGCCGGGGGTGTCAATCAAGCGGATGATTTGCGATCGAATCGCCACTGGGTATACCATGGTCTGCTGCGTCGCCGACGCTCCCTTGCTCCCGTCATGTTCGTCGTTTCTGGATCCGACCCGAATTGTGTGCTGCTCCATCTCCAGGCCGGCGCCGGACCGCTTCATGGTCTGAGCAGAAAACGAGCAGGGCACAACCCATTCAAGATTGGGTGCTTTCGCTTTCTCGAGCGATTCAAAGGTCAGGTAGTTGACAAAGGCGTTGATAAAAGTAGACTTTCCAACCCCCGTCTCCCCAAGGATCAGAATGTTCACGTACTCTGGCTCCTGCAGTTGCCCGAGGGCCGAGAACAGCCTGTTTTGGTCGTACATTTCGTATCCCGAGACATGGTCCGAACTGTTGCACCGAAAACCAAAGGTGTCGTAGCGAGCCCTCCCGCAGATGCAATAGATGTACTCATCCGTGTATCCATACTCAAGAGGCTCCATGCACCTCGCGCAGATCCACTCTTTCGTCTCATCGTCATCGCAGCTCCCCCCGGGACAGGCCGCCTTGACCAACCTTCGATTCAGGGGCCTTTCGATGGTTTCCGTCTCAAGGCACTCGTCCGGACACACTGCCAAAGATTTTCTGGCTAGGAACGTCTCTGCGGCGACCAAGTCCCCGGTCTTCACCTCGCCATGCTTGTGGTAGGAGATGCACGGCTCGGCCAAGGCCGATGCTGTGGCGTCGCAATCGACAACGGCAACAATATCGTTGGCTCCTCGCCTATCAAGCAGCTCTAGGAGCAGACTGGTGTTTGCATTCCACGCCTCGGTTTGCTGTATGGCTTGAGAGCTGAATCGGAGTACGTACGCATCCGAGCCAGGGTTTCGGGACAAGATGACGCCCAGATCCACACCATTGTAGCCGATATATGTGGCGCCTCTCGACACTGCTAGCTTGACAAAGGCAACCTTTTCAAGCTGCGAGTTAATCTCATCTGCCACTTTGAGCTTTACGGCGAGCACGCCGTCTTCTTTGTATCGCCGGTGGAGATGCCGAAGGGACGACACATCCCGCGTACCCTGACGAATACCCAGGATGACTTCGCCGTACTCTCGTTTGAACTCTTGTAGCGCTGATTGGAGGGTGTGAAGCCGGTCCTCAGTATCTTGCAGGCAGGCAGTTGACAGGTAGCGTCTGTATTGTGACCCCAATGTGATAAAGTCATGCAGCTGGGCACCCAAAGAACCGAAGTCATCGTATAAGCGGGTGCAAAGACTTAGGTTGATCAGAGGTACAGGACTCCAGTCCCTGGCGATACCATCTGCCAACTCCGCCCCCATGATCATGACGAACATGGTGATGGGGAATAGAGTATAAGACATGCACCAGCCTCTGCCTTGGTGCTCCCTGTTCACCTGCAAAGGACTGAGCTCGACATACTCGGCGGCTTCGCAAAGACTCTGCATTGTGATGCCGCCGGACCCGGCTAAACAGTCGCTGAATACCGTGATTTCGAGTGGCAGCCCAGCGTCATCCAGCGCATCTGTCTTGTCGCTCTCCAAAGGTTGAGGTCCATCGATAAATCGTCGGAATTTCTCCATTTGTATGCGGAACTCAAAGCCCCGATCGGCGGCGTCCTCGTTGGCATCCGCGAGCCATTGCACGACGGAGAATATAGTCTGAAGGCCCCATTCAATCTCGACCAGCACGTGGGTCGCTTTGGGGGTTTGCAGTGCCGATGGGTTGATATGGTCTCGGAGTTGATGATGGCCGAAATTCAGCTTTTCCCGGCAAGAAGTCATCTTGTGGAGGAGGGTCGCGTGCAGGAACCGATTCGTGTCGCGCTGCTCGGTGAGGTAGGCGGCGGAACCCCGTGGCTTGACCAATCCACTTTGGATGCTTGCCCTCATCTCGGGGTCGATGCCCAGCATGGCGAACCTTTCCTTGTGCGAGTCATGGTAGCCGATGCGCACTTCTCTCTTTGGCGCTTTGGTGGCTGAGATTGCCTGAGGGAGGAAGCCGGAGTTGTGGAAAAAGGAGAGCGGGAGGAAGCAGTCGTTGCATGCGTCGTAGAGAGCGCCAATTTGGGCGGTGGTGCCCAGTCCAGGGCGGTGAAGTTGACTCATGTTTCCCGGTGCTAGCCGTTAGTTGGTGTGGTTTGTTGTAGCTGCGAGGAAGGAGGGGGACTGGATGGGACTTAGTTGTCATGAAGTGATGGGCCCAAGGCGTCTGGAGGTATGCCAAAACTGCGGGACGAGCCTCTGGCTGGATTTGACAATCACGGCGTGTTCGCTTGTCGGGTAGCAAGGCGGACTTGGTGTGGGCTAGGCGCCGACGTTGAACAGAAGTTGCTGATGGTCATATCGGGTACTGAATCAACGCTAGCACGGGCAAGGATGTGTGACAAGCATCGTTCTTAGCACACCCAAGGGGGCGGGGAGGGGGTCCCGGGTCCAATCGCTCGAGCGAGAGCAAAGGATAGGCTGCTAGCAGAGCGCGCAGTTGCGCACGGCTCCACCCGTCGGCCTCAAAGCATGCGCAGTACATGTAACGCGGGGAACTCGCAACCCACAGGAGCGCGCGAGTTATTCGGGTCACGCCTGCGCGATAAACCGAGAGATGTCTAGAGGCAGCGTTTTCCCCTCGTGGGCTCATGGCCATTTTTTTTTCAGGGCGCCCAATAGGGATCCTCATGTTGCGATGGACCGCTTCCGACGCTCGAGATTCGAGTAAGGACGGCAGAGGTCCTCCCGCAGGTCCTCAGAGTCGACAAGGAGCCAATCTGCATAGAGTCAGCACATTTTAGAGAGCTGTAGAGCAGGTCCTGTACCAAGCCCAACTTCTGAGCTTATAAATCTCGTCGAAGATCCAACCATCTTTAAGCTATTCTGCGAATGGCTCCAAGCTTCTCCCTCTAGCGCAGGATTCGACCCCGATGCAGTCGCAAAGGAGCCGTGGATCTCGCAAGCCGCGGCCGCTTGTCTTTTGTGCCGGACAAATCGGAACCCCAGAATGTGAAAATTACGCCCTTTGCCAGTGTATTTAATTAGAATTTGGTGCCCGCTCCACGGAGCCGGTGGCAGTTGATCAAACAGAACTCTTCGGCATCCTCGGCGATCCGGTGGTTCAGTAACCATTGGATTGCCTGGAACTGTGCCTTGACCAGCAAGGGGCCCAACGAATTTTCCAGCCTCGAAGCTGCCAAGCTAGTGAGCAATGTGGTTTGCAAACACGCGAGATCCACAATACTACGACCTAGAGCACTAGTACTCGGATTGCGGAACCAGTTTTGGCCCCGACGCGTGCTCCCACGAGCCACAACCTAGAGAATTAAGGCGTCTCCAAGGTGAGTGTGACGCTTCCCAGCGAGCGCAAGAGCCTGCATCCAACCAAGCCAGGGCATGTGTGGAGGAGACGGGACATGACTCAACCGAGCCTTGTTACCCAAGTCAACACCCGCTGCTGCGTCCACCGCCCACCCAGTAAAGCACCCGCTCCACCCAGTCCTAATGAACGCAGTTGCTTTTGTTGGGCTGCCTTCGTCACGGTAAACAACTAGCCCCCAACACCACGCACGCTGAGCCGAACTGCTCATCCCGATTGAGCCCCGTCAAAGATGTTCATCATGGCCCATGTAGCGGCTGTTCAAATACCGATCGAGAGGTGGCAGAGACATTCATACTCATCTGTTTTTCTGGATTCCCCAGGTTGCATCTTCCAGCGCCAGCTATGAACCTACTAGCGACTGCCGAAAGATGGCGGGCTTATCGTTCTGGTATAGCGATATACTTCTCTCGGCCATAATACTTTCCACGATTGTGAAGTAGCCGCAAGAAAAAAAGTTGGAAGCGAGCGATGCGGAATTGCGATGCCTTGCATTGTTTAGCAATATTTAGCAATATTTAGCAATATTTAGCAATATTTAGCAATATTTAGCAATATTTAGCAATATTTAGCAATAACTAGGATTTGTGCAGAGGCATCAAGACCATCTCGTCCCCGTCCATGGAGAGGACGACATCCAGACCCTTGCCGCGCTCGACAATCTCGCCGCTCTCTTCAAGATATACGCCTACCAGCATATCTTCTACCCTTTTCGCCGCTCCACTAAGGCTCCTGGCACCCAGCTCCCGGAGGTAGCCGTCCTTGGCCAACGCGATGCACACGGACGCGTCGTGTCGAATACGGAGTCGAATGTCTCCTAGAAGCCACTCGTCTTGGCCGGTTGACAGGTTCACAGGAGCCCGTACTCTGCTGATCAAGGCCCGGAGAAATTTGTGTACAATGACGGCCTGTTCGCCCTCTGAGAAGGGAACAAAGGGGATGAACTCGGATATCCGGCCGGTGATGGGGCCCTGTTTGGTACGGAGATATTAACCAGGCATAGACCAAAACTTAGACACTCAGAGGGTTTGAGCACCATCCCCCCCCAAAAAAAGACAAGTATCCAAATCGATGGTGTGAAAATCAACAGGACGTATTAGAAGGTAAAACACTATGCGGGTATAAAATGAAAATGAGAGAATAGATATAGGTCAAGTATGCTTACCCCAAAGTGGGAGAGGAACTCCTTCTTGAGGCCTCTCGACAGCTGTCTGGCTAATTGCTCTTTGCGCGACTCGTCATCGCTTGTGATGATGTCCGTGTGGAGGTCGCAAAAGCTGTGTATTTTATCATCCACCGCGTTTGTGGCTATGATCCAGATCGTCTTTGAGCAATCCACCGTCTTGAGGTTTCTGCGGTCCTGGTACTCTCCTAAGACAAGCAGGAAGAAAAAAAAAGGAAAGTGTGTCAGTAAACCAGACGCTCTACCAAAATGCTAGAGTACCTAGGCGTACCATTATCAAAAGGGAGGAGTAATGCCTGGTGGATATCCGACGTTGTCTTTTCAAACTCGTCAAGGAAGACAATGCATGGCTGCTTTGCGTGTCTGGCCAAAAAGTTGTTGAGCGGCGTGCCGAGGTCGGCGCCAGAGTAGGGGTGCCGCGGCCCAAATAGCTCCAGCTCTCGATTGACAATGGCGCAGTCGACCACCTCGAGGTCGAGCGAGAGCAGGTAGCCGAGCCGCCTCGCCAGCTCCGTCTTGCCGTGGCCGCTGGGCCCGGCAAAGGCCAGCACCAACGGCCGCTCGCTGGGGATCATGATGTGGCTGATGAGCTTGCGGAGCAGCCGGTTGGACGCTGTCGTCTGCCCGACCAAAAAGTAGGGAATTTCAAGAACCGCCTGCGCCTTCTTACGCACCGCGACCTGGCGCGACCGGGCCGTGGTCGGCACCAAGCGCGCCGCACTGTTGAGGTAGTAGCGCTGGCCGAGGTTGGCCGTCCTCGCGAGCCTCCGGCTGGTGGCGACGGTGCACCAGACCGGCACAGGATCGTGACCGCTTCCCTGCAGATTGGGCCCATCGGCCGGGAGGTCCTGGTGATAGGGCGTGTAAAACGCTAGCGGGATCGCATCCGGCGGCGCGCCGAGGCCGAGCAAAACGGCAAGCAGCATGGTGGTGTCCTGCTGAATCATCTCGCTCTGCGCAATTACAAAGGCCACCAGAGGCACTCTGGAGGCTCCGTGCACAGCCGAGACATTGCCGCCATGGGCCGCCCACATCCGGAGAAGAATTTCGTCGTTGCGAGCAACAATGTAAAAGATGCTGGGAAATCCTTTTATCTCGTCGTTGATTTCTCGCTCCACCGTGACTCGGCTGTAGTCGGCCAAGTGTCTTGCCACGTCCCCCTGACTAGCACCGTGCTGGATACCCCGAACGAGGTTCAAGAGGTCAAGGGGGCGCTGACCCGCTTCGTCGGTCGTGGAAGGTTGGTCAGGGAGTGGCAGCCTCGGCAGGATAAAATCCCATTCTGTGATGGCGGTTTCATCCAGGTCGGCATCCGAGACCTCGGTCGCCTCGGGAACCGGCGTTGTTGCTGGGCTTGATGGCGCCGTTCCCGCGCGAACCCCTTCGCTGCCAGGTCTAGTAACGTCGGTCTCCTTGGAGCCCGGCTGAGAGAGCGAGGGCGCGCCGACGCCATCCCGTGACTGGTCTGTTGCAACCGAGGTTGGCAGTCGGGAAGACCTTGTAGAGCGCGCTTGGTACTTTGCCCGAGTTTTCTGATGTCTTTTGGCCTGTTCGACATCACCCTTGGAAGCCTACTTGCTGGTCGGTGAGCTGGGGGCAAGGTCTGACGGGACAGGGTACCAGGGAATATAAATACCTGAAAAGCCGCCATCGCCCTTTGACGGGAACAACTACAATCCTCCATGATCTTGAGAATGGGATCGTCTAGACTGGGCGATCCCAGGGATTGTTCGGGCACCGTCTTCCCAATCATCTCAGCAAGTGGCACGAGTTTACTACACACAGCAAGATCGTTTGTATTTTGCACAACAAGGGGGTGGGCTACCCTAATTGCGAGAAAGTAAAGAGACTTTAAACCAAAATGCCATGGAAACAAATCGAGCCTCAATGAACCCCGGCCAAAGCTGCAGGGTGGGAAGGTCATGGTTCCGCTTTTGGACAGAGATGCAGTTGGGCTGTGCATGGTAGGCCTCACGACATTCAACGCCATGAGGTGTGTCCATCTAACTTGAGTGAATGCTCCAATGCGGGTCCCTAATTTTGGCGAGCCCGCATTACCATGGTCTATTTGGCTGTCCAATGCCTAACGTGGCGGGACAATAGAGGCCGAACCGACCAGCCAGCCAGCCCCGAGAAGTGACAGGTTGGTGTGCCTAGGCCAAATCTCTAGACGAAGCAGCCCCTCCTGCTGTCCCTAAAAAGAGCGTTCTTTTGCATCACTCTTGATTTTGTTTTAGTGGAAAAAGAGAACTGCAGGGCAAGACAACCAGAAGAACAGAGCCAGCAAGTTACGCCCGATTCGACTTCAATTTATTTGAGAACCGGTGACGAATAACGCAACCTCAAATTGCAGCTAACATGTCGTACGGCACCCGACCCCCCATGTTCCCACACTGCCACATGATATCTCAACGCGAACACGTCTGGCCGGAGGCGACAACAGACAATCGGATGGTCTCGCAGTTGGATTGCCAGCTCAGTTTCTCAGCCGCTACCGCAAGCAACCGGAAACGTTCCGAGATCGGCACGCCCGCCCGTCCTCTCTTTGTACTCGACGAAATGGTCGATGCGACCAGGGCATTGGAGTTGCTCGACTCGGACGATGACCAAGGTGATGCAGACAAGGAAATCGACCGCGTGATAGCAGACCTGCTCAAGGCCGAGGATGAAGCCGCCCGCCTCACAGGCGAGCTGCAGAAAAAAGACGCAAAGATACACGGCCTGCAGCGACAGGTCCACGAGCTAGAAACCTTAAGACGATATTCCGCCGCAACCGGCTCAACAAGCGCCGACGAATTACAGGCCAAGATGGGACAGTTGACGGTCGAACTGGGGGGCAGAGAACAAGACCTTGCTGACAAGACACGGGAGCTGGCAGACAAGGAAACGTCTTGGCACGAGACGGTTCAACAACTACAAGGGCAGCACAAGGCGGAGGAGCAAAAGTGGCAGCAAGAGCTGGCAAAATTACATAAATTCGTGGTTGGCGATGCAGGGGGTGGCCGTGACGACACCGAGTCTACCGAGCTTCAGAAACTGGTCGACTTTTACAAGAAGGTGAGCGAGGGGCTTTCGGAAGAAAATAGGAAGCTCAAAGGACAAGTTGAGCAATTGAGTATGGTGATCGTAGCAAGAGATAAAGAGCTTGAGGAGCACATAGCCATGATACAGGTGTTGTACGGCCAGAGTGTGGAGGCAGAGCATGCGTGAGTTAGCACGGGATGAGGAGGCAATGGCTAGTGGCCGTACCCGGGGCGGGGGAGGGCGAAGGCAGTAGAGCTGCGCAGAATTTCCTATTCTGTCGGAATCACTATAAAGATCTTTCAGAGCTAGTTTCGTAGGACGGATATCGGTTACGAAATGAATAGGTCGTAATGTCTCGAGCAGCTAGTACGTCGCAATTCAAGTGCCCTAGCGCCCCCGTCAACAGCACTATATTTTACACCAAAGTTACCCTCAGCAGTTTCTATGTTCGTGCATGACCCTGAGCCGCTCCTAAGCTAGAGTGAGCTATTGGTGAGGCTAGCCTGCACAGCCGTAGAACAACTCACTTGGGGTAGATGATGAGCTCACAAGTAGAGTGCATGTAGACGGCAAATCGTTCCGGGGAGCTACTACAGCGACAAATGGAGAGCTCAGTGTTTTGTAAATAACTAAGACAGAATGTAGAATGAAATGGGCGTCCCCCTCCAACAAAATTGCTCGCATCATGTTAATAAGAGCACGAATAAGATTGTCCATATACTAACTTCCCCAACCCTCTCCCGTCAACCCAGTAGTCAGATACCGTGACAGGACGTAAACTTGGTTTTATATAAATTTGGTGGGAAGGAACGAGGATCGAAAAGTGGTTGGGAGAGTCCTAGTTTGAGGCCACCTGTGTCCCAAAACTAGGACCTCTTGAAAAGTTGCCATTTGAACTACAGAGTACTGGCTACTCGTTTAAAAATATTTGGCGATTTCTCTGATTATTTCCTGAGCAGTGTTTGAGTAGCGCATGAGCAAGGTGGCTAAGGGTGGTGCGGGTGACTGGGGTTGGCGAGGGCAACTTTGGAGTAAACAACACCCCTAGTGTCCTGCGTTGCAGTCCTAACCCTACTCGGGTGCGGGTTGTAGCACTTTTATGTTACATACCAGTACACTCTAGGCCAGTACATTATGTACTGGTATATTCTATGTGCTAGTATTTTATGTACCATACGTATATAATATGCTAGTACACCAAATGCCATCCCAGTTTTGGTACCAGGATCCTGCGTGCTATCTTAGGAATTAGACTAAGATGACACGTACTATCCTACAGCTTGTACCAGTATATGCTAGAAATGTGGACACTGTGGGGCATATCGAAAGGCAACTTTAGCTGCGGGGACTGAAAACGGGTTTCTGAGGCTGTGCAGTGGGAGCGTATGGGATTACCCTAGCTCGGGCAAGAACCATGGAAAGGTCAGGACGAATCAGCCACAGCTCACCCCAGCCCACCCCAGCTCAGGATTGCGAACAAAAAAGGAAATTTCGTGTGCCCAGATTGGTCGCAGACAACCAGGCTGTTTCGCCACGATCTCGGGCAGTGGCTGCCCAAGGTTTCTTTGGAGATCCCCGAGCTCAAAGTATTCCATCGCAATGAAAACTGAGTCCTGAGATTCAGACCAACCTTCGGACTGGACGAAGTAATGCGAGCATTGCCGCCAGATTAGCCCGGTTCGCCGGAAGCGTCTCTAGTGCGAGCGAGCCACCTTTGGATGTGAGAACTTGACAATTGCCTCCAGCTCTCGTGTGTAATCCAACTCTTCACCAGCAACGCGCTTCTTGATTTCCTTCACTGCTCTGAACCTCGGCCCCGCTTTGTCATGATATTTCTCGTAGATGACGCCATAAGCGCCCTGGCCAAGAAAGGCCTCGCGTACCCATTCTTCTTCTCTCCGAACCCGTCGATCGCGTGCCGAGCGGCCTGATATGTAGAATATGTGTCTAGTGGACGCTTTATGCTGTCTCGTGATAGGTGCGTTTAGTGTGTTAGGCGCCACCTGAAAACTCCTATCGCGGGGGACCCTTGGGTGGCTTAGCTTCGGGACGGACTTGACTTTATAGTTACTGTTGTTTATATTAGCTGTGGAGTTATAAGGACTTTGTTTAGGACCTTGCACCACCCCTACTAGCTGGTCTCACTTTTCTTCACTTTAATAACAGGAGAGAAAAATCCCCGCAGTTTTAACAGGTTGGTCAATCTTTAATGATAAGAGATTTTGTAATCTTGAAAGTTTCCGTGAACTTCTTAGATTGCATTGCTAAACAGAACGGGGCTGAAGGACCGAGGTTCGGTCTTAAACCAAGGCCCGGTCCACAGCTAGAGCTCGATCCCCTCGTAGAGAAAGCCCCGGACGCTATATATTATACGCTGTGTCAGTGGGACCCGGCTGGCAGTTCCGGGCCAGTACCGGTTGGCGACCCTGAACCTGAAAAGGGACAGCTGAAACCGGCACGATGGTCATCCTTGACTTGACGGCGGCGTCACATGGCTCTGCGGCATTCTCAGGCCCCGGGACGGTGACGCTCGATCGGCCACTGGGGTCATACATGCACTACGGTTTTGGCCTCATCGGTGTTTCGGCATGGAGATGAGCCCGGTAGTGTTGACCGAGTTGTTCAAGGGAGTTGTGCGTCTGCAGGGCCTGAAAAGAGTGGATGGACCACGCGGGGAGATGAAGAGCTTCCCTGCTACGCGATGGAGTGGACAGATTGGAAGAGCTGCGGAGAGGAACTGGACGAGCCTTAAGGCCTACATGACCGCTGATCAGAGGTCGTACTGGCGGATGCTGACGAGCATGAGGGTGAGGTACGAGGAGTAAGGAAGACGAGTTTGTGGGAAGTAGCTTCTGAGCGTTCTGGGGAGGACGTTAAGGACAGTAAGTCGAGACCAGTAACCGTTTTTGTGGCTCTCAACCGACCGCCCATACGAAAATCAGCTGGATTGTTCTTTACTTGCTCATACACGACTGTAGGTAGGAAGGAAGCTCTCTACCTGCTCGCATTCGGTTGTGGAAGATAAAACTAGAGCCAGCTCTTAGGCATTTTGCCCGAATCACCATGACTATATCTGACAGGTTTGTGGATCTTTCCGATGCTTGCATATCGCGCACCGCACAGCCAGTAGTTAGAGCCTACATTCGTAAACTTCAGGTGCGCTGACTTCCAGCCAGCACTACCGTCTAACCCGGTAGAGCTGTTCCAAATTGAGTGACCATTGTCACGAACTAGGAAGGCGGGGCTTGCAAGACGCTATGGGGGTCAAATGAGAATTATATTGCAGAGACTACTGCTAATGTGGATTCTGAGAAGTAGAAAAATCTAATGAGCTAGCTGTAAAGAACCCCTCCTTTTGCGTATGTCCGAATGAAGTGGCTTCCATCTTTTGTTGTCTGGTGTTGTGAGAAGGCAGGGTACAATGTTGTTATTTTTAAGACCGACATGAGAAAGTAGTACGAAGGAGTGACAGTGGTGGGAAGGTACTAGTTGACAGTCGAAGTGAAACAGAAAAGATTGTAAAGTGCAGTGAACGAGCGACACAAATGAGAAAAAAAGCGGAAGCGAACCGGGCACAGAGGGCAAGGAAACAGTGTAGCCGTCCATGGGGGAGACCCCGATCCACAAAACCCTACCCTCCCTCCCGCGCGTGGAAAAAATTGTCAGAGTGGCCCGCGCAATTGTCGATCAGTCAGGTTAGGCGTAGGTGGCAATCGGCTTCTTGGAAACTGTCAGCTTGGTGCATCTTCATTCCCAGTCGTAAACCTGGAAGACGGGTTTGTCCTCGTTGGGGTCAGGCCCTTCAACCAAGTAGCGGCGCTGCACCTCCTCCAAGCTGGGGACCTGGATCGAGGGCCCGGTCTGCTGCTGTACCGAGTCGAAATGTTCAACACTTTCTCGGACCGCTACCTCGGGGGATGCAGGGGGCGCGAGAGGAGAAACAGTGCTGCTCACCTGTATTCCGTTGGGACGGTCCGCGTCCTGGATGCTCAGCTTGTGCAGGCTCCCGTCGGTCAGCATCTCGGCGAGCGAGGGCTTCTTGCGCAGGTTCGCACGGGGAAGCGCCAAGAGGGATTCGGCCCCGCTTTTCTTGCTGAGGACGGTGGTGACGATGGGCACGACCGCCTTGAGCACGTGGGGGGCGGCGGCTTTGGCCACGGTGCCGATCTTCTGGACCACGTTGAGGAAGTTATCGAAGAAGCCTTCCTCGGAGCTGTTTACGGCGGGGTTGCCGTGGGCGTCGTGGCTTAGTCGGACTTCGGTCAGCTCGCGCTTGTTGAGCTTGTCCAAGGCCTGCAAAGCAGCCTCGCCGAGGATGGCCCGCTTGCTGACAAGCTCGGCGGCCTTGATGTGCTCAGCGGGGACGATGGGCTGATCCCAGGCGGACTCGGCGCCGAGAGCGTTGCTGAGGAGTCCGAGACCGACCTTGGCGCCTTCCCGGAGCAAGGGCTTCGCGATCCGCAGGCCGGTGTCGATGATGGTGCTAAGGCCGTCAAAGAAGCCCTCCTCTCCGACGAGGGGCCTCGCCTCTCGCTGGAGGAGACCGGCCGCGAAGTCGCTCGTGCCAAAAGCGCTCTCGGAGCCATCGGTCTGGATGCGGCGAGGAGGCAGCGTTGCGCGTGGGCCTGCATTCTTGTAGTTGTATTGGCCGCCGGCGTTGATGGTCTGCGCAGCATCGAAGAGGGTCGGAGCGATCTTGGGGGCGATGAGCTTGATGTTGGGTGCATGGACCGTATACGTCTTCTTCATATCGCCGACGACTTTCTCCAAGACCGGGCCGTGCTCCATCTTGAGGACCGTCTGAAGAGCGGCCTCGGCAAGCACAGCGCGGTCTGTAATACCGCGGGTTGCAGCCTCGGGGTCGTCAAAGGCCGACTCAGCCCTGCCTGCAAGGGCATTAATCGCCGTCCCAGCGACAGCGGCGATGGGGCCTCCGATAGGACCGAGGAAGGGCGCAACCGTGGGGAGCGCACCGGCCACAAAGCGGCTGACGTCGCGAAAGACGTCAAAGAACCCCTCCTCCTCTTCTCCAGCCGCCTTCGGGGTAAAGCCGCTCTGCTGGAAGCCTGTGGACGTCTGAGGGGTAAAGGGGTTCGACGCGCCGTCAGCGAGCTTCACAAGCTTGATGCCCCTGGACTCGCTGATGGTAGGAAGCTGGGCGGTGAAGGCCTTGAGCATGGTATCGTAGTCGTTGCCGTTCTTTCCAATCGAGCTGGCGTGGTTGTTGGTACCAGCGCCGTAGACGTGGGTGCCAATCACCGTCATCGTCTTGGAGTCCTTGCGAATCACGGGAGCTCCCGATTGACCTGGCGTCGGAATATCAGTGTCGGCGGCTTCTTTCGAACGGAGAGAAGGAGGGGAAGGACAGAACTACTCACCACCATAGGTTGAGATATCGTACTCGAGAAGGCGCAGAGTATTCTCTGCAGGGTTTCCGTCGAGATTGTACTCCTGGCCGTCGAACATCTCGTACATCTCAGCACCACGCTCTTCCCCAGCATCCGTCTCGAGGGTTTTGTCGCCGGGGTAGCCAACGACGCCGAGCATCACATGGCCTTGAGAGGGCGTCGGCTTATATTTGAACAGGCGGAGGTCGCCGTCAAAGGGCCGGTCCACCTGGATGAAGGCGACATCCCGGTGGCGGTTCTCGCGGCTGCTGATCCACTCAGCCGTCGTGACGATGTTCTTGGCGAGGCGGTATTGAACGCCGGGTGTGTCGACGCTGGCGCTGCCCTGGTATCCGATGTAGCATTTGATCTGGACGGCCTTGCCGAAGCCCTTCGCGCCACCCGACCAATCAAAAACGTTATGGCCAGCGGTCACCATGATGTCAGGGGTGATCAGCCAGCCAGTTCCCATGGCGTGGCCCTTTTCCGTCTGACCCTCATAGCGAATGATGAGTTTGACGATGGCTGCAGATGCGATCCCCTGGTCAGCAGAATGTCAAGGCGAGCAGAATGTGAGGCGAGGAGATGAAGGAACTTGCATCTGTACTTTCCGCCGTCGGCGAAATCCCTCGGGTCAACGCGGGACCGGAGATCCGGCGACATGACAGATTCCTTGGTGGCCTCGAGGGTGAAGCTTTCCGTTCCGACGCGAGAAGATGCCTGGCCCAAGTTGGGCATACTCCAGGTAGCAGCAACACCGGCCATTTCTGTGGTGATAAGATCTTGAGGTCGGGGCTTTGAAGAATGAGAGGCAAGAAGCGGTACTCAAAGAGAACGGGAGCGAAGAAGGGATAGTAGAGCGGGATAGAACAGAGAATGCTAGAGATGTCTGTGGTGGTGGCAGAGAAGGAAACCACCAGAGAGAGGATCAAGAGTCGGTATTTATAACAAACTCGGGTCAGGACAGCTTCACCTCCTGACACGACGCTCCCGACCTCAAAGTTCCCCCAGCCTCTCTGCAGCCGCCCTTACCATGAACTATTGATCCCTCCAGCTGGCTTGAAGAGCTGAGAGGCGTCGAAAGTCCCAGAATCTCCTGAGCTGAGCCCCCCAAAAGGGGATGCCGACAGCACCTAGCTCGACGGCTCTCCTGGATTGTGGCCAGATTCAGGAACACCTGGCAAGATACATCCAGTACTTGTCAACACGCGCGAGGTCGGAGGCACATTTGATAGCTAGATGGGGATAGGCGCGACGACAACGGACGAGGCAGAGTCCCTCGATATCACACCGGCTGGTGTAGATGGCGTTGAACAGAACGCCGCCGCACAGTGAGAGCTTGGGGGAGAAGTGGAGGATGGAGGAAAGGGAACAGCGGGTCTCGGCAAACACGAGCACACTTCCGTCGATAGTCTGTCAGATGTTTTGTCCAGCCCCCCCACAGCACGCTCGGGTGGTAAGCTCGGGTGGCGACGTAGCCGGCTACTGTGATCTCAGCAAGAAAGAAATACCTCTGGACATGGATGAAGGACTTCAGCCCACTACAACATTGGTCAGACTATGTGCCCCCGGAGATCGCCAGAAATTGTCCACCCGCCAATGCCATTACCCGCTCCGTCCAGGTCATAGTGCAGTTTCAAGGAAACAGGAGATAGCTACAAAGCCGGAAACGAGCGGAAAAGCGAGCTTCGTCGTGCCCCGACGGGTTCGAGGCATCAGTTGCCAATGTGTTCAGCTCGACAAGGCATTGGCCAAGAAGCGGTGGTGAGCTGAATACTCATGGCGCGGCTGGAAGGGTTGTTGTATGCAGCCACTATGCAAACTAATCTGTTGAATCACTTTGGTGCTCCTCTCGGGGAGTCGGACGTCTGGTACCATCAATAGGTCAGGCCATTGGCAAAGGAGGTCTCCGGAAAGTCGTCATCCGGGCTACATCGGATATTTCACTGTGGAGAAAACATCGACCCACATCCACCCGCTCCAAGACTGGACGCTAGCATTTCTGCTTGAAGTTGACCGTGGGGGAGACAAACGAGCTGACCGCGGGCTCCTAGGTACTACACCCGCGGCCGCTTTCCTTAACTGAGCCTAGACGGATCACCTCCGTGGATGTGAGGGGCTGGACATCAGGCGCGCTAATGATCAAATCTACCTGATGCCAGCATCAATCGGTGGCGTTGAAAGGTCATGTCGATTTGATCAAGGCACCCATCAGGCTGTTCTGAGGCAAGTCTCCAAGAAGACATCACCTTCACCATCGGGATCATCCTCACACTCTAATAATCAGCAAGGCCGAAATTCAGACACGCATTCTTTCCTTGAACTCCAAATACGGGCCAGCTGCATAGCCCCAGATCACCCTTCGGACGAGCGCGCGGGGAGGATGTGCTGGTTAGGTACCGAGCTCCAAGAATCTATCGCGGTGTTAACTAACCAATTGGGGTTGTCTCAAGTCTCAGCTTGCAAACGCGGCCATTTCCAGCGCCATCCAGGGCGTCCCGCCGCCCATAGGCCCAAGCTCTTTCGCGATGCGACAGCCGATTGGCCGCACTAGCATGCCGTGCAAGAAATTGCGCCATGCCGCGGTGGGCCTTGCAGCCAGCCATCTCACTTTGGCCAGGGGAAAATCTCCCTTTGCTTCGATCCGGGGGAAGGCGCGGGCCGCACCCGTCTCTCTAGCGCTGGGAAACCCACTTGGCATCCGAGATGTGCTGATCGCTGTCATAGCGCCCGCAAACCTATTCGTCAAGTAGCCGTTTGTTCCGTGCTGCCTCTGCAATGGCGGCTAGCTAGGTACGTAAGCCTGGAGGGCACGGCAGACCTTGCTTCTTCATCGAGGGGGGAAAGCGCAAGGCCAACCACGTTGCAGCCTGGAAGACTTCATTCACGCCTTCTCCCTTCCGGGCAGAAGCCCTGAGATACATGGATGCTCTAATCTGACGTGCCATCTGCTCTCGCTGTCAGGGTGGCTAGTGACGGGCAAGTCGTAGGGGGTCTAGGTCAAGACTACCTCTTCCTGGCGAACAGGCCGATGCATGGTCTGCGCGAGGTACTTGACAGTCATCGGGTATGCCCGAGTTTTTCTAGAGCTCAACAAGAATGATGGGTATCTTTGGCCCGCAAAAGTGTCGGACCCCCGGGTCCACTATCGTCCTCCTTGTGAGCGTTGCTGATCGATTGCTGTTCCCTGTTGGGTCTTCGCCTGCCCCATCCTAAACGGGTGGAGATTATTTTAGCAATGAAAATGTCTATTTGCACTATGACTCCGGACTATTTGCACTATGACCCGCACCACGCTATACATAACCCTAACCCCCACCCCCGCGGATCCACGGTCTCATTTGCGACCGCGATTCAATTGAACACTCGCAATTAATCGATCGAACAGGGCCCAAATCGCTCAATTCTGCAAAAAAAAAATACAATTGACTACTAACTATTACTCGCTGAATAAGCAGCTCCTGCGTTACCTGACCGGCTAGAACGCGTAGTTCAGCCACTACCTTGTGTGTTCTTTGTGATACCTGCAGTTAACGATGCCTTACTGGATCTAGAGGCCTTTCTCGCTCTGCCTCTTATTCCACCTCTAGCCTTGCCACTATTTACAGGCGTGGTAACGGCTTAGCTACCCCTTACGGCCGTGGTTTGGCTACCCTTTAGAGTAACCCCCTCCCACTGGGAGGCCTTACGCTATATAGAAGGCTGTACGCCTCCACGAGCACCACCACGGGCACGTCCCTTACGGTTGCTTCCTCGGCCTCTGGTTGGCTGGCTAGCGGTTTCGGGGTCCTCGAAGATAGCATCGTCATCGACATCGACCTCGGGGTCGGCTTGAATCGCGCCATCGCGCGGCAGGCTGTTTTCGGCCATCTGAACACTTAATTAGCCTGGGAAATCGTGCGCCGAATGATTACTTACCCTTGGGCGCAATAACTGCAGTGGGCGCGACCGTAGAATGGCGATGGTTTAGTTGTGGTGGGGGAGCAAGTTGTGGCAGAATGGAAAGAATTTCATGGCACAATGCGACCGTGGATGCGACTGGGCATTTGAGCGCGGGCGGGGATTAGGATTATGTATAGCATCGTGCGGGGTCATAGTGCAAATAGACATTCTCTAAACAAATGAGGCGGTTAGTTACCTCAACGCCGTAGGAAGCACCTGCCCCCGAATACGAGCATCCAGATTCGTCGTTCCCGTAAGCGGCGACCACGATTTCGGTATGCCGACAGGTCGGGCTGCCTTCCACGCATCGTCGCGGCACCCGCAGTCTCGCACCGTGGTCGGCCGTCGCGTCACGCGATAATCTGAGGGTGTCCGTTTCCACCGAGTCCTAGACTCTCGCCGTCGTCGAACGCGTGAATTCGTCGAGCCCCGGCATGCCGGGAGACCCATCGTCCTCGCGCCCCGCAAGGGGGGGAAGCTCGCGCTGCGCGAGAAGTTCGGCAGATTTCGGGGGGAAGTTGGGGGAAGAGGGGGAAATGGGTTGTTGTTGGGGTTTCCATAGTTGTATGGCTTAGGTGGATTTGGGTTGGGGTTGGATAGTTCGAAAGCTGGAGGATGGATTGTTGGAGGGGAAGTGTAAAGAGGGAAACTAGACACTTTTATCAAGAGCTATCTAGCTGCCTCCACAACATTCTCTACATTATCACTACATGTTAGTTATCGTGGCCATCCTATTTGCTTCCGTGTGTTCGATTGCAGGCATGACATGCAACGATGCAGCCTTTCGGCCAGTAGCGTTGATCCTCGGCCGAAAGAAGTTAGCTGAAGTATGCAATAACACCTCTTACACCAATGGCGAGTAAGTCTGGTTCCACAACGCCGTGCTTCCCGCCCTCTTTCTCTTCCTCTCCTCTTAGGGTCCCACAAATAAGTCAGCCCTCGCCCAGCCAACCCCTAATTTCAGGGTAAAAATAAATTCCACTGTACTCCCCAGGCATCGTAGCTTTACATCGCCTCCCCTGAATTAAATAAAGCCGCTGAGATAATAGCTGTACGACAGTCGTTTATCCCGTTAGGGAATCCAGGTACTGGCCCCTGAGCTAAGAAGCTATAAATCTTAATTCGGTAATAAGAAGTGTAGGGCAACCCAAGTATGGCTTAAGCTCCGGCTTGTTATTCCGCCACTGTTCGATAACGTAGAAAACTGCCAATATCTCTAAGCGTTATAATTTAAAGCAGTCTTAAGGTCACTTTCCATCCAGATTTATAATAATTGTTATGTCTTGCAGTCTCCTTCACACCCTTCCCATATCCATCCCGCATGCCAACCCCTCAATATCCCCCCCTCAGCAGCAATTCGTGTATCCCTCCTAAACAAAATCTTTGCCCGCCAAAGCCTCACTCGTTACGTCAGACACTCTCAAGATTAGTTATGCCTATCCCAGCCTCAGCACAGTCCTTCTGTTCCCATGGCGGGCTAAATCCTCTCCAATATAGACCTAGCTCTTCAGTTTGCCAATCTTCCCCGTTGTATCAGACCACACAAAAGGGGATGACAATCGATTTGGTTTTAGTAAGAAGTTTGCAAGACTGATCGCGCAGCAAATCAGCGTTTGGGGCTTCACGCCAAGACTCGGAGCAGGACCCAGTCCTACTACATCCAGACCCCTTTCCTGGTGGCATGTGCCGTTGGTTGGTCGAGCATGGATTCCCCATTCTCCTCAAATGCATGCCAAATTTAGGCCTTCCCCGTCTCAAAAACACACCCAACTCTGCTCTATAGTCCCCCCTCGTACTACTACGCGGACTCTGGACCCACGCTTGGCTTTGGCCCAGTTCAACCTGCTCCTCTGATGGCGCCCTCCCCGAGCCAGCCTAGACAAGGACTCGCCGAAGCTGGGCTCCTACACCAGTATTGTTTCTCCAGCCGAGATAGGTGTAGAAAGACCCAGCCACAGTAGCAAGAAAACCGAGGGCCCCAAAGGTGATGCCGATAATTTCGCCCCGACCCAGCTTGTCTGACTCTGGCAACACAGTCGGAGTAGTTGTGGCACTAGTGGTGGTCCCCGTCATCCTCGTCGCCGGTGTAGACGCCGGTGTCCCTGCCCCTAGCGATCCACTAACACCAGATGGGACTGGTGGAGTCGCCAGTGGTAAGGTGACAAGAGTGCCTTTCTGATTATCAGCGTTTTGTTATTGAACACAACACCGGCGCTCTCGGGTCGGAAGCCCACCTACCGAACTCGCCCATCGTCCAATCCGACACAAACGGCGCTGTCCCAGTGCAGGTGAAGCTTTTTTGGCAGCAGGCATATATCGGCCCACTCGGTCCGCGGGCTGTCGTCAGCGTCGCCGTGTACGCGGCACCAAAGTTTTCTTGGCAGCACAGGATGTAATCGACGTCCGGTGCCCATAGGTAGCCCCCACTGTCCTTCGGAGGACAAACATCCGGGCTCGGGTGTGCCAACAGTGCTTGCTGAAACTTGGTTGCCTCCGACATGGCGAGTCTCGGACAAAGACTCAAGGCCAAGAGGAGGCAGGCTCTCGTATAGGGCTTCATCTCAAAATCAAATGCCTTGTGCAATACTTTCAGCCAGTAGAGATATGTAGTGTAATTGTTGGACAAGAGCTAGGTTTCATCGACTGTGATTTTTATCGAGGGTGTGTGGAAGCTGGGGAGAGCGGTCTGCCATGGCATGGCATTTATGACTCGATTTCCGACGTTTGTGACTGCGCAATAATGCCTAGTGCCTGCACAGGGGTTCCTACTTGCCCCTACTTTCAATGATTGATTGGACAGGCGCCGCGCGCAGGGAAATCTTTGGATTATATGTGGCGTCAAATAACACCGCCCGATCCGTGTCTTCTCGAAGCTCAGCCGCTGGTGGCGCACCCCCCTTTCGGCGTGAACATGAAACGGTATGACGGAAAAGACCCGGCCCGAGAATTTCCTCATTGTCTCCCACTACCGACTCCAGCTTAAATATGTAGGAATGGGAGACTATCTATATTCTCTCGAGTACCGATGGTACCGGTTCTGATGGTGGTGAACTTTTGACGCTGGGAAGGGGATGGGAATGCCTTTTTTATAGTACTCAAGTTTCTTCGGTAGCCACCAGCCAGCCGTCTACCTTAGCAGGAATATATGGCTCCTTGTAAGGCCTGCGAGGTGATGTAAGACCTGTGGGGTGTGATAAGACCTGTGCTGCGTTAGCGTAAGGTTGTAAGGCATTGCATTGGTTCCAGTAGTCTTGCGCTAGTGGCTCAGGGCTCTTTTCTAGCGTCCCAGCCATGAACTTAGTGCAAGATGCCCGAAAACTGTCGGCAATGGAAGCAGTGCAGTTCTGGGCAGTGGAATCAGTTCAGTTCTGGGCAATAGAAGCAGTTTGATTCCGGGCAGTGGAAGTCGTTCAATTCTGGGGTAACGATTACAGTGGGCCCCATTTAGGCGACTTGCACACACACGCTGGAGTGCAGGCCTCAACCCGACACTGGGCAGTCACACACAGCGCACTCGATCTAGTACATGTACCTACAACACATGGAAGCCGGCATTCTAACCATTGCGGTAGAGGCCATCTAACGCAGCCATTCTGTGCAGCCATTCCACGAAGGCATTTGGAGCGATGCAGGCCATTATACGCAGTTTAAAGTGGGCTATTAAACGCAATGCGCGCTGTTGTCATGTGTACCGTTGCCGTGCCACCTCACCTCGGCTGGCTCAGGAGCTCCATTTCAGGGGCTGGCGCCTTAGCAGTGCCTTTCCGTTATTCTAACAACCTAGATTCAATCCTGTCGCTTTCGCTGGCTTAGCTACCCTCAATTCAATTGCTTTCTTTCGCTACCGTAAATTAATCAGTCTTATTACCGTGGATTACCCAAGTTCAGCTCACCCACCACCACCACCACCACCAGCCAGCCCTTATTGCTCCTTCCTCCCGCCAGCTGTAACTATATAAGCTCGCGCAGCTTCTTAATCGCCAATTAAATCTTGAATTTTGTCTTGTGGTCTAATTGGCAAATGCCTTTTACGTGCGCGTGTGTTGTTTGTTCGAATCATGATTGCTGACTGCTGTGAACTGCCTTATAAAATTGAACTCCGCTGTAGAAAGTGCTGTAGAAGATGGGGTGCGCTGTGGAAGCCCCTGAAAAAAGCCCAGACCACCGAAAGGTGGCCTGGGCACCATTTTTGCCCCTTGGAGGCCATTCCACAGGTCTTATTGCCCTCACAGGTCTTATTGTCTATCTAAGGCTAACTAACCACACAGGTCTTAGCGCACTCCGCAGGCCTTATGGCTCCCCATAGAGGCCTGCTAAGGTAGTCAGCCCGTCTGAGGTAGGTGTTCCCTCTTATCACTCTGCCCTCGTGATACGTGCCCGCGCTGCTGAGCCACCCCGTTTCCACCCCCCCACCCTCGAGCTACGTACGGTCTTTTCCCACCAGACACGCCTCCCCTTGCACGGCGCGCCTCGTGGAGATATGACCGCCACAACCACAGGTGTTAAACCCAAACGAGCGCAGCGTAAAGAGCTTGAGGTCGCAGGCATCCGGAAACTTCTCAAGGAACTTCTAATTGTCACCTCGCTTGCTTTCGTAGACTTTGCGGAGCAGGCTAGCGGTCTTGGGGTGCTCTCGGCACCGCTGCCGCCTGAGTGGGAGTCGTGTGTAATGAGTTTCAGCAGCGAGTATAAACTTAAGGATCATAAAGCCGGCCATGGCCGCCGGTAAAGATGTTGTCGAGCGACTTGGGCCTGCCGGCGGGCTCGAAAAAAGTCGCGTAAATAAGCATGTTTTGGCTGTAGACGCACCTCTCCGGCCAGTATTTCAGCCAGCCCAGGCCTTCGGCCAGCCTCCTTCCACACATCACCTACAATACACATCATTCTGCTGTCCACCTCTGATAGGACACGGACTACAGCGCAGGGCAGTCCTCGTTAGCTACAGCTGCGCTGAGCAAACCCAAACGGTCGACTCTCTAATTCGGTATTGCCACCGGAGCCTAACGTTAAGATAAAGATAAGTGTAAGGGCTTCTTCTTCCCCAGCGTGCTACTTACAGTGACTCATATACACAGTGCAAAGGCCTTTTATGTGAGAGGTGTGGGGCTAACCCCACCTCTCTGGCCAGTATTTCAGCCAGCCCTAAGCCTTCGGCCTGCCTTCTTCTAGACACCACACAATACACACCATTCTGCTGCCTATCTCTAACATTTAGTCATTTAACAACCTACTATAAACGAAGGCTGGACCTACAAACCTCTTGTACCCAAGATTTTCAACACAAAGTGATGGATGGATGGATGTGCCTCAGGCTTCTCAGGCTTTGTCCAGCAAGAGTGATGCGGGCATCTCAGTAATGCCCAACACTGCCTCGTTCTGCGAAGTTTCTTTTCCTGGTCTGCAAAACCTCTCTTAAACATACTAAAGAAGGACGGTTGAACTGCTTTAGCGCCCAAACTCCAGCCGATATCTCCTCTTAATTCTATAGTGGACTTGAGTTGGCAAGAGAGGGCCGCCATCCGCGCGAGGTGCGGAAAAAAACTCGCTGGCGGGTCTTCCAAGCAGCTGTTACATCTAAATTTAGAGGGGGTCTCATTCCTGGGTACTAGTGGGTTCGAGGTAAGGCGTTCACCCAGATCGCCTTTGGTGAGTATCATTTTGTTGATCCATGGCGATCGGTACCTTGCAGCTAAGCAGATGCAGTTTTCGTCTATAATACTAAGACTAGTGGTAGTGTCTGTTAGAAACACTATACTCAATCTTGTGAAATTGATTGGGGATTGCAACTGTGTGATTGTATGCTTGCATATGTGCTACTCCAGCGTGCCGGCAGACAACCTGTGTTTACCTATAGATATATCCAGTTTGTCTTGCAGTGATGGCTTACATCCGAATCCAGGGCATGAAAATCTGCAGCCCAATCTCCTCAAAAGATGGAAAATGCTTCTTCTTGTATACCATCAACCCAGCCAGGGTCCTTGACCCAAGCCATGCCAACCCTCATAAAGGTCCTATTTATTTAACCTGCCGGGAGTTCAACCATAGCCAAACAATGCCACATCTGACTCTCAGTGCCCCAATCGGATAATAACACTGGCATGCACCAAATTTCGGAAATATTGGCTCGATCTTGATTATCAGCCATGTACCAACCCAGCGGTGTTTGGGTCTCGAGGTCGTACAAGTCCTCTCCGCTGGACTGCTTCCCGAGGATCGCAAAGGCAGGGTCCCTTTCTTTATCATCCTGCCCCGCTGGATGCGCCCTCTTTAATCGGCCAACGACACGGAGGATGCCAGATTTTACTTCGCCAAAGGGGTTTCTCTCGTCGACGCTCATCTCCACCGAGGAAATTTTCAACACACCAACATCCAAGTCCGAAAGCAGAATTTGCCGGCACGTGAACCCGCAGGTACCCGGCAACGAGGCCCAGGACCAGGATGGTGCCCGATAGCTCCGCAAGTCAGCCATACGTTTAGTTGAGTCGACCACTGACCAAAGAAGGCCTCGGTGGAGATCCCTTTTCCAGAGCCCAGCCATGAAGTAGTCATCGGGAAGCGCCCGGGCTATTGTCGACGCAATCCCTGAAATGGCGGGGAAAATGTCCGACTTCACTGTCAGTCCACACTTGGTGTATTGGGCAACGAGATCATACCACCCGTCATACAGTTGCTGCTGCGTGCCGTGTCTCTCAATGCCGGGAAGTGAAGGCTCTCTGAGACCTATGAGGGCCTTTTGGATCTCCCTCTCCTCTTTTGAGCTATTCCGTTTCCTCAACGAGCCTTGGGGTATGCATTCGGAAAAGCGCACGGTCCGGCACAGCCAACTCATTTGCGCCTTAGAAAACATGAGAAGACGTGGCGAAAGTATACGCTCCTGCACCACCCAAGCGCGTTTCCAAAGCGGCGGGCGGTGGGCAGGGTACTGGTACGTGTCCAGCGAAGAGTCCCACTCGGAGGATGGGTGGATAAAACCGGACAGCATGTTTGAGGAAGCCCCACGCGCTCCATGGTGGCCACCAACGTGGTCCGACTTCGGAAAGAGCAATGAGACCGGGCATGGAGATCTCCCCCGTGGATCACGCTCGCTAAAGATGCCACAGTGCCCACCCGACGCGGAAACCGCCGAGATAGTGAAGAGGGCGTTGGAGTAGTATCCCCCCATCTTCGCGGCTTCCGTGGACCAGTCTGTGGCCGAGTCTTGTATGATGCCTACCCAACTGGTCAGTCCAAGGCATGTAAATTGGTAGATGGGGTTAGAGCATATTCCCTACAAAGAGAATCTATCCACAGGTACGGCACGCACAGCTGCCGGGCAACATGGACTGCATCCTGGAACGTCCGGGAAAGGCTCTCCAGAGGGATTCCGTTGCGTCTCTCGTTGATATTTGAACTGAGCGTCACCATGACTCGTGCGTTACCCCAGACGTGGCTCAGTGCTGCGTAAGGGCCGCAGAGATCCATCCCGTCAACCAGGCGGACAGCCGTCCCAGAGCCTGTCCGGATGCCAACGTCGAGAACCCTCGTCGGCAATATCGGGCTGGGTATAGTGGAGACGACACAAAGGCTGTGCTGGGTGAGGCACATTCTAAGCCAAATTCCGGCCAGCAAAAAGTTCTCACGACACCCAGTGCTCCATATCTCTCTCGATCCAGAGGCCTTGGTTTCCAAGATGGCGGGAAGCAATTGTGAATCTTCTTGCCCGTCGATATCACTGCGCATGAATCGGACAAATGTGAAGGCCGTTTTGATATCCCGCAGGCCCGTCCGTGCCATGACAAAAACCTCGGTTTCGGCCGCATCCCACTCTATGCGCCGCTTCTCTGGATGAGGGTACCACCTCCACTCGATGGGTCCGTCATGGTACTCGTGTGGTGAGTCTGCCAAGAGGCCGACCTGCTCGAGTGCCCAAAGAACCTGAGCACACAAATGGCATCCTCCCTGCCGGGCTAAAAGTGTTAGATTCCTGACACTGGGATGGTGTTTGTAGGTGTAGAAGCGACCAGTGGAGTCGGATGGTTTCTCTGAATCGGCAAGCAGTTGCTGCCACCCGCGGTTCTCGGGCGGGGATTCTGTCTGTATCGTCGACGATGCAAAGTCGATGTTTTGGCACAAAGCGCATAGCATCTTGTCAGAAGATGATGCTGCGAATTGCTCTGCTGTCAGATATATATACCAGCGAGCGAGCAGGCAAACTAGGAGCAGCCGCGTGCAGGAGAGAAGGGTCAGGTTAGGTCCGGTGGCTGAGTGCGGGGGAGAGAGGGTGTGTGTGCACAGTCCTTCGAGGATAAAATTCCATTGGCTAGCTCCTTTGTCGTAAACTGGTGGTGGCCAATCCATCTGGCACATGCAATTGCACGTGAATAACCCAGTCCCGTCCACAGCGTCGATGCGTCGCTCCTCAGCGACATCCAATCTTCCAATGACCCAGCTAGTATGATCAATACAGGTTCAATCTATCATTTGGTTCATTCAGCCATTAAAAGGCAATGCCAATGGTGTGTTGGATTCATCATCATGATCAACCTATCATCGATCCAACCTATCATCGATCCAACCTATCATCGATCCAACCTATCATCGATCCAACCTATCATCGATCCAACCTATCATCGATATATAATAGAGAAAAAAAGCTAAATAAAGAATCCTACCTGCCCAGGGTAGTTTCAAACTCTCTACCTACAAGGCCCTGCTCTAGGCCTTGGAAAGTATAAGGGTCAGCTTTCCGGAAATAAACAGGTTCCGGGGGCCAGTACAGGACACGGCTTTGTCAGGGTGTGTCAACATGGCTTTAGAATTGCGACTCAATGGCTGAATTTGAACACCACGATAAAAGGGGGGTCTCTCCTGCTAGGCAAATTCAAAAGCGCGTAAATGATCTCTCCACCGTAGGGTGACAAAGAGAACGACTACCAATGGCTCTCATACCCTTTCAGCTGTTTCCCGAGGCCGACAAGCGAAACTTCGACTTTGTTGTTATGATACACGCGCACAGTCGCTTGCACCTTGACTTGGGTATATGTCGAGCTGTCGGGGTTCTGTATTGCTTCCCTGGCATGGCCTGGAGTCTGCCCCATCTGGAAACGAATGACCACTCGCCGTTTTTGAACTATGCGTGTCAGTCAAATGTATGAAACTCAGGGGCAATTAAGTGACTTTGTGGAGTAGATACCTTCGCTGGACAAGGACTCCATATTCAACGGTGGCGGTTCGTCTTACTTACCACCCCCGCCGCCGAGAATCTTAGTCCCTCCGGACCGTAGGATTCCAGCTCTGGGTCTCCATCGATCTCGAAGTTATCAAAGATGGGTACAACAGTTTGAGCGCCAGATAGGACGCGCCCATTGATATTGTCAGTGAAGAGGTTGGTGGATGGGGACTGGAAACCCTCGTGGGCTGTTGAGCCGCTGAATATTGACCAACTTGACATGCTGTCGATTGCCCTAATTACGCCCGCAAGAGATGTCGAATTTAGGGTGTCTGGGAGCGCATGCTTAAAGAAAGAGCTCGTAACACGAGCTCGCTCCAAGTGTGGGAGGGCGATTCAGGCAAGTTGGAGCATCATGTCGAGCGAACGAGTACAGACGGTTGAAACCAGGCCTCACGAGTGGGCGGCTGGACTCGTTGACCTGCTGCGGGGAGAAATCCGGGGCTCCCATCTCAGCTTAATGCCTGATAAGGCAAGTACCCACTTTCCGACACAGTGCGTGCGCTAGTGGTAGGGACATGTGAATTGTTGGGGAAAATCAGGCCGCAAGTCACTCGCCTTCATGCACGCAGCTTGCATCTGCCCCCCAATATGGACAGATCATTGCTGAGGACGTCCAACCTAGAGCATCGCCCGAAAAAATGTCTCAAAGCCCCCACGCAAGCAGTCAGGCGCTTTCCCGAGACCTTGCTCTCGAGCTCCATTCATATTAACCTGGTGTGTTCAAGGTCTTGTACTGGTACATGAACGTGTCATGTCCACGAAGCACCGTGGAATATCAGGGTTTCCAGCAGCCCTTCCCCCATGTAGGCGTGGTCCGACTCCGCCGACCATTCCGCCGACCATTCCTCCGATCACTTTGGACTTGCTCAAGCAATCATGTGTAATGAAGCGAGTAGATTGGGTGGCATCGACAATTTGCGTCGAGAGCACAACCGAAGCATCTCGAATTTTCTCGCTGCCGGCAGAAATTATGACGAAGGCCATTCGAGCGGCGCCGAACTCGATGCGACGATCAATTCCATCCTCGTTACATACCCCAGCAATGATAAGTTACCCGGCTTGTTACAATGGGCACGCACAGTGTTGAGGACGAAACAGCAAGTGGAACAACAATTTCAGCAGGTACAACGGCGGGCCACCGACGCTGAACAATAGCTCAACCCCCTTCGAGCCGAGATCGACGGCCTCAAACATGCTCTCGACATAGAGACTGCCCTCCATCGTTCAGCCGTTGCACAGGCGCACACTGAAAGGGCCCAGGCTACTGAGCGCCTGGAAAGGACTATACGCGAAGCCGACGAGCGGTTCCGACACAAGACCAGCCGCTTGTCATCCACACATAGCAGCCAACTAAGCGACCTACGAGCTGCTCAAAACGCCCAACTCAACGACCTACGGACTGCTCACATGAGGGGAAAGCGAGTCCGAGAAGCGCTCTTGAACGAAAAGATGGCCTGCTTGGAGCTCACCGTCAAGAAGTTACAAAGCCAGCTCCTCATGAGCGCAGACCACAACCTTTCGTGGCGGGATGAGAGACTCAAACTCTCACTGAACGAACTCGAGAGGCTCATTGGCAAAACTGCCAACCAGATCGCCCTGTCCGGTTTGATACCGAGAGGTCTCCCGAGCCGCATTGCGATATCAGCGATTGAATTGTCCCTCAAAGGCTGTACCACGACACTATCCCAGCCACGATATGTCTATACTCCATTTCTATCCATCTAATCACCGTGATTTACTGTAACGCCCCCTCATCCTCTCCGTTCAGATCTTTGACCGCATCTACCACTGGGGGTAGGGATGGGGAGGGATAGAGTATGACAGATATTGCGTCGTGGACACCCGTGATGCTTTGCTAAGGCGGATCCGTTACCTAGGATGATTTGACAAAGGTTATACATAGTACTAGTAGGGGGAAAGAGTTTCCGCTATAGATAGGGACCGCGTTGTTGGGCGCAACCTCAGACGCCGCGCGTGCTATCTCTCGCATGGTGGCGGCTACAGCGACCTATTAGGACGAGCTCACTGGGGAGAACCAACGCTTTCGTATTCCTTCCCATCATCGCCACGCAGCCGCGAGGTGGAAGGACTTCACGTCTGTGGCTGGTGGTAGATTTTTCAGGCTCATTTACCATCCCCAACTCCAGCTTCTCCTGCTTCAGCCTTGCCCTATCACCTTTCAGAGAAGAATGTACAGTCTACCCTGCACATAGCGATCGAGCCCGTTCCAAGAATTTTATCGCTATACCAGGGATATCGCTTCGCCCAAATCAGCCTTCATTGTCAAAGGTCCATCCCCCTGAGCATAGCGATTTTGCTGGATGACTAAGCCGTAAGTGTAGCGATTATCACAATAGTGAAACTATCGTAAAACCTCACCAAAAATGGTCGGTTCTCTGGATTTCTACCGTTATAGCAAGAAAATAGTTGCGTTTATAATCGTTGTGTCCAGGGTAGTGGACTGTGCCACCAACATGCTTTCCACCCCGCTCAGTCGCCGACGCTCGAAAGGGAAGGCTCGGACATGCAGGTGGGAAGCAGCCATGGGGGTGCCTTATCAGTTGAATGTCCCGGCCAATAGCAAGCTGTAGGCAATAAATATTTCTGATTCGGCGCAGTCATGGATTCCCGACGCCCCAAACAGCTAAAATGCCAAGGAGCCCCACCCAGGATGCCATCTTGCTCGCTCTTGTAGATATCTCCATCATTAAGAAGAGAATTACATAAGTAGTTCTCATCAAGAACGACGCTTGCGCTGCCTCAGCCACTGCCAGCATTTCAGCATTGCCGGTCTAGCTGAATCTCTGAACGCCACTTCAGGGACAGCAGCACCAGTGAACCACCATCACTGGCAAGACCAGTATGGGAATTATTATCTCCCGTGGAGCTAGAGGCGGAGGCTACACTTCCTATTACTATGTTGAGGAGGCCGGCGCGACACCTGCTGGTGTCTTCGTCAAAGACAACCCGCGCATCATTCCCTACCTGGGCTTCAATAACGGCAGCTACCACGGGAGCGACACGGCGGAACTGCCGCCCATTCCCTTGGAGTGGGTCATCGCCCCGCTGAATGTCAGTGCCGGCCAGTGTCCGACGGCAGAGCAGACCAAGCTCGCCTTTGGCATCACTAACCTCGTCGTCGGGGTCCTGACGTTGGTCTTCGGCTGTCGGCCGATCCTGCACTACCTCTCGCGGGGTTGGCTGGGTAAGAAAGGAGGAAAAGGCGTGGCGTGGACGTGGATCATCAGCTTCGCGCTGCAGTTGCTGTCCAACCTCTTCGCGAGCCTGATGGTCCTGCATACGCCAGGCTTCGAGCACCTATCGATGTTGAACACGTTTGCGCTCTACGCAGCGCGCCCGCGCATCAACGTAGTGTGGACGACGTGCCTGCGCATGGTCGTGGCCGTCGACTTGCATGCCTGGTCCGAGAAGGCCGATCGGGGCAAGGAGTTCGTCTTCGCCGACAGCTACATCTCTGCGGCGGCGTCGGAGCTATTCCTGCAGATCGTGGCGGCGTCCTTTACCGGGCTGACATGGAGCCGGTTTCCAAACACTATCATCAGGGATTACGCATCGGCCAATTGGAAGACGATGTGCGCCATGCCTGGATTTGCTCTTCTAGGCTGGCTCTTCGTTCCCATCTGGCGTCGTGTCGGAGAATCGATCGAGTTTGCCTCATATTACAACCAAGGAACAGGCTGGAGGCTTGTGTGGGGCCGGAGGCTTATACGTGGTCTGCTGATGATGGCATGCTCCATACCGTACTGGGTAATGTATATGCTCATTTGGGGGTATTGGAATATGTTCCTTCAGCTCCCTGGGTCGTTGTGCGTTTCTCCATGGCCATTGAACGGCGGGGACCATTCGTGCTGACTTCTCCTTAGGTGGTGTCCCCCGAACCTGACGGGTCATGTTCTCATATGGGGGAGTTTCTCGGCCCTGAGTTAGTTCACAGTGGTACCCACAGATGACAATGGCGGTTAACAAGCGTTAGGTATACTTGTTGGTGCCAGTGGTTGAAGTTTATGGTCCGCTGCCATACCTAGGTACGGAGCCGGTGTCCTGAATATCCCACGGATAAAGAACTCGCCGCACGGTCGTCACCACCGATCATTCACGATGCAGCGTGAAGATTCTGGTTCCTCCCGCTAGGAATATATTGCTCATTTGTGTCCTACTGTTCAGGTACAGCTCTGGCCTTACAGCCAAAGCGTGGCCCACCACGAGGGCGTCGAAGAGGTGCACGTGCGGGGCGTGATCAAACGCTTTAATTCCCAACCCTACGGAATTTCAAAACCTGGCCGTGGCCGTCCCCCAAAGCTCAGGCGCGATCGACGCCTAGTACTATGTGAGGTTGCCAAAGGCCCATTCATCCAGATCGAGACATTATGCAGGAAAGCCTGTCCGCAAGTTGGACGGACCTACGTGTGCAGCGGCGCGCACACGAATTTTAGCGCCTTGGCAAAAACGATGTGGTGCTTTCAAGGCACAGTGGCAACGGCCGAGGGTAGTGCGTCCCGTCATCTGACCACTGGCGCGTCACGTGCTCAGCCCCTCCTTTGCGCTATTTTATCAGTGAGCAATGGAGCAATGGATTCCGGGGACCTCAGTCATCCATGTTCAATTCCAGAAATTACCTAAGGTACCTACCTTCCAGCATGGACAGCTACAAGTGCTGGTCAGGCCTAAAATCGGCTCTCAGACTCAGTCGCAAGAAGGAGCCTGACCAGTATAGGTACGAACCGTTGAGAGGCCCAAAGCGTTAAATCCGAATTTTTACACTTTTCCCGCTAGCTCGGGGAGCTCAACTTCAGGGTCGTCTGCAAACCGTCGATTTCGGGGCCGAGGATCAGCCCCTGTACGAGACCCTGTCATATGTTTGGGGAGAAGATCCTGTGTTCGACCATGTGGTGGACATCGATCGTGCCCGACTCGGGATAACCGGCCACCTCGCCAGCATCCTGACGCATATACGCTATCCAAAGATTGAACGGGCCCTGTGGATCGATTCGGTGTGCATCAACCAGGCTGATCCTGTTGAGAGGGGGAACCAGGTGACGATGATGGGTGATATATACCGACGGTGCATGCGTGATCTCGCGTGGCTCGGAGATCCGCCATCTACAGCTACGAACAACGACAAGCTGACAAGGAAAGGGCGTGCACAACTTGAAAATAGTTGTAGTGGGGAGAACTACCAAGCCTGGCTGCGGTGGGCGCGTGGCTTTTGGGGCAAGAAGTTCATGCTGGCTGGCCGTCAGGAGGCGGACGCGGATGAGGAGCGATTGGAGAGGTTTCGCGATATTGATTCCGAGGGCGAAGAGGATGGCATGGCCAGTGGATCGGAGGAAGATTCCTATTTCTCGAAGCTATACAGCGCGTGGTGGCGCTCCTCGGGTGGCCGACACTACAACGTGGCGGACGGGTTGATTCTCATCAAGGGGCTGAGCAGACGCGGAGCAACACTGAGGAACCTCGAGGAGCTTGAGCATCAAGTCCCGATCTGGATTTGCTCCGTGATGGGCCCTCTGTTCGAGACTCGCCTGTGGTCTCGGGTCTGGGTTGTGCAGGAGCTCTCTTGTGCAAAGAAGGTTCTCCTACTTGCCGATGGGGTTTCTTTGAGTTGGAAGCCCTTGAGCAGGTTTCTTGCCTGCTCTCCAGCCGACATTCACCACTCTCCCTGGGCACGGGGCCTCGTAGCGAGCGACTTGATCCAGATTTTTTCCGGCCTGCCGAGATCGATAAGCAGCGATATATTTTACGGAAAGGAGAAGGACAGAACTCAGACACCCCGGTCGATGTTTTTGCTCGCTATTGTGATCGAAAGAGTGGCGATCCTCGAGACAGGGTCTATGGGCTGCTTGGATTGGTTCCCCAACGATATTGCCATTTCGAAGCCGACTACACGATCTCGAGCGATACACCTTTTTCGATGGTTACGGCCTAGATTATTCGCCAGAGCCAGAGTCTTGATATCCTGTGTCAAAGCCCTTGGGAGCGGCGGGGCGTCCCGCAATGCTCCCGACAAAGGCTGGCGAACAGAAGGGCTGCCGTCTTGGGCCGTCGATTTTGCCGCTCATGAGCTCTTCTGGAATGTGGGCGACAGTTATAGCAGCAGGGAGATAATGTTCGCAGGGGACAAGTCAAGAAAGATCTTCTCGGCAGGGGGTGATTATAACGAGGCCGTCTGGTATTTGCCGGAAAACGGGAGATTGTTGCAACTCCGCGGATATCTGCTTGGCCAAATTGGCCCATGCGGAAGTGGGAAGGAAATGTCGCCCCGCTAGCAAGGAGCTGTTTGGAAGCGAAGTCGCGGATTATGTGGGAGGTGGAGATGGCGTCTTTTCCGTATACACACCCTGCAAGGCTTGGCGCCTAGCCCTGCAGGTGGAAAATGTGAATAGAGTGGAAAATCCAAATTTCACCGAGACAAGTTCTTTCCGGTGCGAGCCTCCGCGCCACCCTTGTGTGCAGAGTGCAGGTGCAAGTGCGCAATTCCAAGCACCTTTAGGTGCAGGTATTCCAACCCAGACTCGATTCAAGGAGAGTCCGGGTCTGAGATCAGATTCAACAGCGCCGGAAGATTCGCGTGGTCTGCGTCCATGAGGCCCAGCAGCAGAGGGAAGAGCGAAAGGTACCCTCCTCTATGGTGCTGGCGCAGTAGGTGTTGAAGACGGCGAAGTACATTTTACCATCATGCCTGTAGATTCGACCACAGGCTGCAAATGCTGCATCGAAGGGGCGGATGATGCACTCGAAGAGACTCCTAAGCGAGTTGGAGATATGTCGTACTGCTCCTGCAAATTGGCAGTGCTGATACGTCGGGGAAGAAGCCAATCTTTACCAAGATTGAGGCTGAAGAGCGGAAGATCCGCTTGCTAAAGACCCTCCCTAGCCGCGGTCCCCTCATCGAGCCTCACTTCGTTGTTTATCTAAAGGACGATTCCGTGGAAGACTCGGGCCTCGGAATTAGTACTACTATAGTACTACTATAGTACTCAACTGGTACAGAAAATAAGGCTTATTTACATACTAATTATAACTAAGATCACCAATACCAACGTGATATGATATATTATTAAATCATTTTTAAATAAATAAATAATAAATTTCGTCGTCGAATTCGACTGTAATGTTTACCGACTGCTTCGAGATATCCGGCTTCCCTCACCAGGCAGAACCATCTAGATTGCTTCTATCTGCATCAACCAGAAAGTCCAGGATTGGCAGTCACAGATCCCCCTCATGTATGACATCTACAGCAAAGCCCGGCGAGTTGTCTCGTGGTTTACAGACTTCGATCGGGGATGGGCGGAATCACGGCTCTAAAGCGCATTATCAGCAAAGGCCAGCCGAACGACGCAGACCTTTGGTTCATCATGAACGCCCCATTCTCATTTCAACTCATCCGGTGGATCAAAATAGTCGAGTTCCTTCGCCACGAGTATTTCAAGCGCATGTGGATGATTCAAGAGGTTGCGCTGTCCAAGAAGCTCACCATGATCCACGGCAACGAAAGAAATCGACTGGACCGAGTTTGCATCCATTCTCCCCTCTCTCGACGGACCAAAGGGAGAGCGCTTCCTTCGTGAGCCTGACTTCCTCGGGCAGTGGTATCTCGACCCCTGAGTCACGAATGCCGTCAAGGGAGCTCTCGGAATGCTCTGTCGCCAACGCTTACGGTCAACTCTCTCGAGTACTTCAAGACACATGGTGTTTATTACTTGGAGGATGGAGAAATCGGGAACTTGGTTGAGGAGGTAGATGTCAAAGGCCTATCCACCAACACAGAGAGCTGGGAGCGATTTAAAGAAAAGTTCCTTGGAAATCCGGTAAGAGGTTCACACATTGTGCTGTGCTTTCTAATACTCTCCAGCAACTTCGACCAATTCTTGAGCCACTTGTCACCCCCAAAACTTGCTACATATTCGGCAGCGACCCTGGCCATATCTTTTGCTTTTGGCCACGTCCAGAGCCATCGCGCCTGCCAGTGGTCTCAGTATGGAGCAAGAATTCCAATGTGGCGTTCTATGATGGGTCTCAGAATGGGGAGGTGAGAGCGGCCCAGGCGTCAAATGGCTTGTTCGAAGTCCATCCTACTGTTGTGGCCAACAAGGGATGGAAGGATATAGGACCTCAGATCAAAGAAGGTGGCATGTAAGTGTACGTACGTACCTTCGACCTGGCACATTATTTGACATAACGTATTGCGATCCTTGATCCTCGATTCTTGTTCCAAATTAAAGCTAATCAGCTAAATGCACCAGATTCCTCCTCCCGTCCCTTGCCATGGATCTTATTTGCATCCAAACCAGCGTCGCATCTTTACGCAACTGTCTCGCCACTCTACCAGAAACGTACGAGAAGGCGTACAAAATCACTTTTGACAGAATCCTCCAACAGCCCGCCACGATCGTGGATCTGTCGAAGAGGCCACAATTCGACGTCGCGCTGAGCTGCCTCACATACCTTGATTTCGAGGAGTTTTCGTTGGGTCCATGCTCATCCGTTGGAGATCTTCAGGCAAGGTTAGCCCTGATGCCTTTTCTCGGATACTGTGCACGATCTTGGGGTCTCCACATCAGGCAGTTCCAAAAGGCATTGATGGAAAACATCACCGACGTGCTGGGTATCGAACCTTTGCGTGAGGCACTTTGGCAGGTTTTGCACTTTGTATGTTAAGTCCGATATCAAATTCTAACCCCCTTTCCAAAGAAGCTGGCTAATTGTTTAGCGACATATTGCAGACCCTACAGTATCCAACGAAATTTTTACTCTACAACCTACGAAAGCGCACGCATTACACGTGGCAGCGTTTTGGGGATTTGACTGCTTCATCGAAAAATCCTCTTGGAGAGTTAACAACTCCTACTACAGTTAGAAGCATGGCAAGTTTTCTGACTTCTCACCACTCGACTCATACGGATGGACGCCTCTCCACTGGGCGGCGTCGATGGGCAATGAAAATTCGGTGGCAACCCTGATACAGTTGAAGGCCAACCTGGACGTGGTTGATTCAAACGGATGGACACCCCTGACATTCTGTGAGGGGCCAAGTAAGGTGGATACCGTTACTTGGTGACTGAATCAATTATGGTTTCTATAAAGAAGAAGATCAAGAGTAGATACAGGAGCTGCGCGGAGCGCAGCTATATAGGCGGAGGCCCGCCTCCATGGGAGCGGTGGGCTCTCAGCCCAGACCCACTTTGGGACCTTAGCCCCGTGACACATTCGCTGTCATTAAGGGCTATACTCACATTATTGACCTTCTTTTGAAGTCAGGCGCTGACCGCACCAAGACCGACCTGGTGGGGCTCTCGATAGAACAATGGGCTTCTATCTGTGAGCCGGACGGGATGATTAGACTCCTCAAAGAACCGATGGAGGATTCGGCCACCTTTAAGTCTCCTTGGAGCAGGTCCCTAAATGACACACAGTATGGGCAGCTTTCTATCACCCACTTAGAGTCTATGACAGACACAGGCCCTTGAAACCGCCGTCCAGGAATATGGCAGAAATCTCGAAGAGCGTGGAACTGTAAGCGGGTGCCCAAGTTTCATCGGTGTAGAGACGCCTCCGCAACTATGGGGCACACTGATAAAGATGGACGGCTACTTTTGGGACAGGGACTAGCGAAACGTGGGGCTTTATACCAGCATGTGCAAGCAGATCATCAAACTGGCCATGCTTAGGGAGAATCTGCCCCTTATCAAGCTCATGATCGAAAGCGACCCTCGCGTAGCGAAGGAAATTCCCCGAGGGGCCGTCGGAGGCAACGGAAGGACATGTTTGCACACAGCTGCATATTGCACCAAGCCGGCTGTTGCCCAGTATCTGCTTGGCATGGGAGCAGACCCTACTGTTCAAAACGAGAGAGGCCGTACTCCGCTGCATCTCGCCGCCGCGTACGGGTCCCTCCAAGTAGCGAAAGCAATTGCCGAAAAAGTTACCTGCAACGTCGACGCAAGAGATGGGCTGGAACGTACACCTCTCCACTGGTGTCTGGCATACGGCGGTTGGAAGCGCAACGTTAACAGGGCCGGTGAGAACATGGAAATTGCCCGCTTACTGCTATCAAAAGGAGCATTTGCTGCGGTAGTTGACAAGCACGGCAACACGACACTCCATTACGCCACTGTGCTCGCAGATGAACAAGTCCTCGTCCTTCTTATTTTAAATTACGGGACTGAACTTTCGTGGGAGAACCACAAGGGGGGAGACCCCGTTGGACAGCTTCGTCGACAGAGAGTTTTGCGGTTTCTGGGGCGGCCGCTATGGCGAAATCTGGGATCGGCCCTACTGCGTCGAAAAGTTCGAATTTTATTCATCCGAAGAGCAGAAGCTCTCCGCTTTACGAGCTCTTCGGCCGTACATCGGACCTAAAGCGGTGATCCCTAGAAGGGTGCAGGCGCTGCTTGATACATTGGATGGTCGAGCGACTGCTGAGGCAAGCACCACGTTACAGAATTCTTAACTGAGAACTCGGATATGGGAATGGAAAAAACCACTCTCTGCCAGTCCGCCTAACTCACACAGCCTGGTGCCCCGGGAACTGAATCGCTAGAATGCTATCCGTACTGTCCGCCTTCCCCGTCCTCATCGTCGTAGGCGTCGCATTCCCGGCGCGATTCCCCCACTCGACCGAGAACTGATCCACCACCACAATATCCTCCTCGCCCCCTTTCCCACTCGCACTCGTGGTGGTACTCGCCCCCTTCTTCTCATTCCCCACACTATGTAACTGGTAGCTGTGCCCCCACCGCCCATGGCTCCCGCCGCCCGTGCCCTTGCTCTTGCTGCGCTTGGCATACTCGCCGCTCGCGCCCGCGCCGGAGTCGGTCTTGGACAGAAAGGAGGGCATGTGCCGCCGCACAAAGGGCTTGAGGGCTGCGAGGGAGTTGCAGAGGATTCCGAGGTTCATCTCGAGGAGGGACCACACTGCGGCCGAGGCCTGCGTGAATGTGAAGTCGGGGTTGTCGACCATGGCGCGGACGTAGGCGACGCGGATGATGGAGGCGATGCAGGCGCTGGAGGGGGAAGGGTTAGTTTCGTGGCACAGAGGGCGGGGAGGGGTGAGAATGCGCAACAGGGAGAGGGAGGAAAAGGGGAGGAAAGGAATGAAAAGAAGACGTGACATACGCAGACCCCAGCCCCAAGATACACCCGACAGTAATCCGCTGCTTCAGCGGCATATTCAGCGCATGAATCGTCGGGATCGGCAGCAAAATAATCATGCCGTCCGTCACAATATTCAGCACCGCCTGCGACACGGCAATCTTGTTTAGACACAGGGCGCTCTCGGGCGTGCCCAGCAGCGGGTTGCACGGCCCGGCAAACAGCACGGTGAAGGTGATGCTGTACCCGACGACGACGACGGCGATGGCGACGATGCACGCGCGGAACACGGTGTTGGGGCTGATGCGCCAGTAGAGGATGAGGATCGAGAGCTTGGTGAGCGTCGGCGGCCAGATGTACGTGTAGGCAAGGGTCAGGAGGCGCTCGAGGTAGCCGACGAGTTGGAGCCCGGTCACTTCGTACATGTTGCGGCCGAAGCCGGCGGGCATGGCTTTGACGGACTCGACGAAGAAGGCGAGGGTCATGGCCCAGGAGGCGATGAGGAGGGCTGGGAGCACACTGTCAGTATGATACTTTAGGGGGTGGGTGTTAGGAGAGGGGGATACGCACGCTCATCCAGGCCGAGCGATTTGACGATGAACGCCCGGGTGTAGACGCGCAAGATGAGCGCTATCGTCGCTAGCGCAAAGGTCACGGCGAAGACGGTGATGAAGCTGATCTGGACCGATGTTGTGTGGTAAAAGTCCGGTACCACGCCCGGCGGCGCCGGCATGAGGCCGACCATGGCCGTGGGGTCCGTCGAAGCCATTGAACCGGGAGTCTATCAATGATGGATTTTGTGGGTTTGTCTCTCTCACTCTGAACCCGGGCCCCGTCCTGGAAGACAACGTGGCTTAAAGTCGGGCTGGAGGTGACGACATGACTGATATATAATCATGTACGATGCGGCCGCGGACATGGCTTCGAACAATGTGGATGGCACGGCATGGATGGATCAGATTCTTCTTTTCTTTTACCTGTTTTGCTTTTCATGGGGATGAAGCAGTGGGTTTGCCCCTTTTGCCCCTCCCCTTGAATTCGGAATGGAGTGGGCTAAAAACCCCCTTGGTTGCGGTAAGCGGTACGTAATTCTGCCCCTGTCGGGACCCATGGGATTTCTGCCCGGGGCACGCCTTGGTTTTGCTGCGCGACCCGCCGCCCACACTGCTGCCGCAGCCCCGTCACTCACCCGCCGGGTGGGAATTCCACGAAGCTCCGTGACTGGTGCATCTAAACAGACACCCGGTTCGTTATTGTCCACTTGAGCAGCTGCATCCATCCATTCACCTTGCCAATTCGTTGGGACAGCATTGTATTACTCTAAAGTCGAATTGGTCTCACATCTATGTGGGGACGAATGTAAATAGACGTTGCACGGAAACATCGGATTCAGCTTTACGGTGACATTGAAGAGGGAAAAAACAAATGTGTTGCATGAAAGACTCCACGTGCAAGCCGCAGATCCAAATATCCCCCTTGGTGAACCCACCGCCCAGCCACCCCACCAAGAGACATCCAGAAAATAATGGAATCGGCACCTTTCCAGAATTAATCTTAAAGGCTACGCGGGCCGATTGGTACCAGATCACGGAACGGGCTTCACTTGTGGGTCAAGACTGAATAAACGCCTTCCAATAAAAGGTGCACCTTTCTGCGCGTGCAAGCCCATCACGCGATTTCCAAAATGTGTCCCTTTTTTAACCAGCATGCAAGCCCATCAAATTCACAATTTTGCACCAGAAAAGCTGCCAGCACCCGAGACAACTTCCGTTCGTGCCCCCAGCAGCGCCCCACAGGCACTAACATTGCTTTTGTTTAAGGGAAAGTGGATCTCGGGAACTGCTCCGGCCCCAGCGACCGTTTCATGCCAAAGCTGCCAAGGAAACGGGGGAGCGGCATCCTCAACGCGGACCGACCCGTGGGATTCCGACTGGGTCCACGGCCTGCATCCGCAAGTTTGCCAAGGCCATTTTTCTGCACGTCGTGCTGTGTTGAGTTTGGTCGTGTGGCGATCTGCCCCAGTGCCAGCGGTTCTGCCCAACAGGGGTTTAGCTTGCTCTCTGGCAGGCACCCCTACACTAGCCCCGGGTAGGTAACTGGGTCCTGGCGTCCCAGGCACTTATGAGCTGTGCATAAGTTGTTCTCCTTTGGTGGCCCTGTTGTTCATAACCCCTCTCCTGGCGTTTTCCCATCGTTTTCCCTTTTGTTCTGTTTTTTGTTCTTCCCCGCACGTTGGAAAAAAAAAGTCCTCTGTTCAAAGTGCCCCCAAACGTCATCCCTTCACAATCCACCGCCAAGCACCCCAAAACATCCTAGGAAATGAATACGTCAGTAGAGTCCAGCCGTGGCGAAGGCGCCCTCAACTCCCCCACCGCCCTCCCTGTCATCGTCGAGGACGTCACAGCCGCCTGGTTCAGCCAAGTCCTCCCCCGCCCGGTGCAAACCGCCACCCTCATCGAGCCCATCCACGGCACCGCAAGCAAGCTTCTCTACGCCCTCACCTACTCTGACTCGAGCAAAGATGCCGTCTGCGTCAAAGGCGGCTTCAATCCCGCGCTGGTAGCGCTCCACCCGGCGCTCAACGCTGTGTATCGTCGCGAAGCGGAGTTCTTCCATCATATTGCACCAACTGTAGAGGGTGAGATGCGGCTGCCGCCGGTGATCTTTGCTGGGAGTGTGAGTGTCCCCCCTTTCCTCCCGTCTCGCAGTTGCTCCTCTTGGGACACGACGATATATCATAATCTTTCACGTTAGGTACACTACTTGGAACTTATGGCTGACAGAATTCTACAACAGGACACCGTCTCAGGCCAGGGCATCGTCATCATGTCGGACCTCAAAGCCAGCGGACACACCTTCGGCACGCCGCTCGAGGCATGGCCTGTCGAGCGCGTGCGCACGGGGGTGAAGGAGCTGGCAGTTCTCCATGCCAAGACTTGGGGCGCAAAAGAGAGCGACTTCCCGTGGCTGAAAGAGGGGCTTGACCTGCGGGAGGTGATACTGAGCATGATGGGCGAGGTCCCATGGAAGAGCAGGTTTGACGACGCGGAGGCGTGCCCGCCGAGTGTGCCAGAGGAGATGAAGGATCGGGAGCGGATAGTGCGGGCGTTCAAGACGCTGTGGAAAACGACCAACGAGAAGCACACGTGTGTTGTGCATGGGGATTCGCATGTCGGGAATACGTTTATTACAGCGGCGGGAGAGCCGGGGTTTCTAGACTGGCAAGGGCTGCATGCGAACTCGTTTCTGCATGATGTGACATACTTTGTGGCGGGGGCGTTGACGGTGGAGGATAGGAGGGCGAATGAGGTTGCGTTGCTGGAAGATTATCTGCGGGCGTTGGAGGCGGCGGGAGGGCCGAAGTTGGAAAGGGAGGAGATTTGGGATGAATATCGGAAGCATCACTTGCATGGCTTTGCGTGGGCGCCGACGCCACCAACGATGCAGCCGAAGGACATGGTGGATGCCATGACGGCGAGGCATGTTGCGGCCATTGTGGACCATGGGAGTTTGGACCTGTTGGAGAGCCTTCCTGAGTATGTGAAGGAGTGAATGTGATGATATACATCATCTGTGTTATCAATGGGCGGAAAACGAGAGAGAGGTATGCACTGTCGGGGCCAAATGGATTCAATTGCAATCATGTCATGAATTGCTGCCATACTGTGGTTGCGTGCCAAAAGAAAATAACCCTGTCAGGTATCTTCGGACTGGCCCATTTGAGGTTTTTCCGGGGGCCTTGCTGGATGGGCACTAGTCCTTCGAGGGTTAGGGTTATGTATGGCCCCACATAGGATTCATTCGCATGCCACACCACCCCCAGTCCAAACCCTGCCATTTTCTGCAATCAACCGACATTATATAACTACCCTCCCAACCCACAACGGCTCGTCGCATCAAATTAGTCCGTTTTATATAGGTAAACAAGCCATTTTTGACTACTTTTAAGCTCTTTGAATAATCCTTACGTCTTACGCTGTCTAATTATCACCCTCTGTTGCAGTTATCAGAATGCCAGCTGATATAGAGCAGACCTTACGCTCTGGCAGCTTGGTAGATAACGCCATTCTGATACCCTCCTTAAGCTTAACCTCACTCACGAAACCTCTGGTTAATTTAAGCGATTTAATCGTTTTTAAAGCTAGAGATTTATCCGATTAAGAGAGCTTTTCCAGCTTAAATAACATTAAGCCTTATCAAAAAGACCACATTAATAATAATAGTGATAATAAGATCATCCCTAAGCTATTAACTAGCTTCCTCTCTTTAACTATTTAAAACCTTTAAAACATTATTAACACTTAGGTAAAAGATTAAAAATTTACTGTTATTTAGAAATATCTCTAATAAATAAGAATATAAGATCCTCTGTAATTAATATAATACTGTTAAACTTTAGGAACCTATAGGGCTGTAGTACAGCAGCTGTGGCTTAGAGGAAGAAGTGCGTACTGGTTCAAGCTGTACTACAGTGCCTACAGCACTGTAGGAAGCAAACGCAAGGCCTGACTTACAGGGTAGTGCCACTGTAAATAAGGGTGTCACAGCGAATATTAACACTGGAAACAAGAGGATCCGGAAGGCAGTGCCTTATGTAATGACTAGAATTGAGTAGAGTTGCTTGCTTAAAGGAGACTACATATGGGAGAGTCTAAGGCTTATTATAAGCTGTGGGAGGCTCTAGAAGAATTCCAAAGCCTTCTATTACTAATACAATTCTGGAAGAGCCCCACAGTGAGTCAGAGCAGTGGAGCCTAAGATTCCAGAGCCTTCGAGGTTTGATAGGGGCCCTGTGGGCCTTAGAGCCTTCTAGAAGGTTCGGCTCCGAAGTGCGAGCTGTAGTTGCAGGGTACGCAGCAGTAGAGAGCAACTGCTTACAGCAGTTGCCCACAGGGCAGCTGGGGCTAAAGGTTAATAAATACCTTAAGTTTAATTAAAAGCGTTAGTTTAAGGTAGCTAGTTACATAAAAGTGTAATTATAAGTGAAAGCAGTACGTTATTAAAACCACTACTAGTTAGTTATATTAGAGTAACTTTAATACCCTTAAATATAACTATATACCCTTTACTTATCTTATTACTTATCCTTAACAGTATTATAACTTTATAATCGTTAAGGCTATTATTAAAACGTTAAGCTACTCTAATATTTATATTAAAAAGGTGTGATACAATATGGTCACCTGGTTGGCCACGTGACTCGCCACCTTCCACCACTATATTACTGGCTCTCTGCCACCCTCTCCTTTTTATCTAGAATAAGCAATTCCATTACTCTTTTGCCGAACGGCCAGAAAACCGCTCTGTTTTATGTTCCACAAAAGGTTAGCTCCCGTATTACTAATTAGTGCCTTAAAAGTATACTTATTAATAATGACTCGGGGCGTTTGTTCAGGCCGACCCTGTCGTTCTTTTTAAGCTCTGTGTGTAATATTACTGTAGCCGTTTATGTACATAGCGATGCGTTTTCTGGCGCGTGCTACCGTCAAAAAGAGGCCGCGCCGCGCAGTTCTTTAAACCGTGCTTCTTTTAATCAAGAATCGATCCGACGATTTTTCACCACGAAGACCTCCTATTGAAAGCCTAGTGACATTCTGGCCCTTCGATCGAAGGAAGATGACCTGATCCCTAGTCGCGTTTCCTTTATTATTCTATGCTAGGCTCCGTTCTATGCTAGGCACTGTTATATACTAGGTTTTGTTCTATACTAGGTACGTATCTGTTTTTCTACGTCAGTTGCATTTGTGTCCCTCTGATCAGAGGACTAGTAGTCTGGGAGTTAGCCTTTTAGGCCGACAATAACGTTCTGTGGGTGTGGTTCTCTTTATAGTTTCTTCCCTATTGCGCTATCGCATTAGTTTAATAAGGATATTTATAATATTAGATTAAGGCTTAAATATAAGGAATTAAACAGTTAAACATTTATAAACACTTTTATTATTATATTTAATGTTAAGGGTATATTATAAAAAATTAAGTGAGTAGTTAAGGTTTAAAAAGACTTATTAACTTAAGTTTTTATAACTAATAGCCTTATAAAGATAATAGTAAGATATTAAAAGCTTATATAAATAGTGTTACTTTTTCTAGCTACTGAGTACCCTGTAGTGTGGTTGCGTACCCTAAAACCACTAGCTGAATCTTCTGGAACCTTAGAGGGTTCCAGAAGATTCTAACCCACTCTAGGGCCCCTTGGGGCCCCTGGAGCACTCTAAACCTTCTGGAATTCAAGAGGGTTCTACCCCCTAAATCCAGTGGGGCTATTGCGCCACAGAATCAACTAGAACATCACAGTGGCCACGTCAGCCACTACATTAACAGAACTATGTATAATGGTTCAGAACAGTATTATTCCATTATTGTATTAGTTAGTTCTACTTTACAGAAGGCTCTTAAACTCTTCTAGAGCCTCCCACAGCTTATAATAAGCTCTCTCCTCTCTTATATCTAATTCTAGTTAAGTAAGCAACTTCATTCTACTCCAGTCATTGTACAAGGCAGTGCCTTCCGGATCCTTTTATTTCCAGCGTTAATATTCGCTATGATACCTTTATTTACAGTAGCACTGCCTTGTAATTCAGGCTTTCGTTTACTTCCTATAATGCTGTAGGCACTGTAGTACAGCTTGGACTAGTACGCACTTCATCCTCTAAGCCACAGCTGCTGTACTACAGCCCTGTGGGTTCCTGAAGTTTAACAGCTTATAAATTATTCAAATACTTGGCTTATTATGTGGATTTATTACGTTAGGAGCAGTTGGATCAATTAATTCCTAAATGCCTTAATTTATTATATAATACTTAAAGGTCCTAATCTAATCGTGCTAGTCTTATAAACTCTAAAGCTTCTCGCTATCAGCTAAGATGTTATTATAAAGTGTAGTCTTATTAGCTATAACAAGTTAGATTAGTAGATTTGTAAATAGATTTAGATTTATCTAATGAGAAACGATTTTATACATTATTATAGGTTTTACAGAAGGCGCTGCTTATAAGCGTCTTAAGTGCTTTGTTCTACACTTTGCTTAGTTTGATAAAGTCAGGCTTATAATTGTAAAACGTTTCACTAAGGGTACAGAGCTTATAGGAGTAGCGGAAGTACAGTTGTAAAGTGACTTGATTAAGTAGAAAGGGGGAGAGCGAAGCTCCCAGACTAAATATAAAAGAAAGCTCCCTGTGTGTGAGGAGAGCACATGACCAAAGGCTCTTACACTCCAGCCTAGCCTGGAGCGGTAAGGCGCCTGCGCGCCTGAGCGCCAAGAACTGCCGCTGCAGTTCGACAGGAGCTGAATGGCTTGCTCGCCTTTCTGTTGCGCCGGCTGACGAGTGATAAGGGTATCTTGCAGGAGTACGAGTGCTTCGGAGAGTCGTACGGCTTTCTCGAGGTGGCGTAGAAGCGAGACTTGATTACCAATGTCGCGTGTACAATCTAATGGGACACTTCGCTTGCCAAGAAACCCGATTTCCTTTTTAAGGTAGCGTGATGAGTGATATGTCCGGTTGGGTTTGCCTGACTTTCGGATACATAAATCGAGTCGCGGCTTCTTCAAGTTATTCGTGGTTTGGTCCCAAGAAATAACATCGAATCTCATCCCTAATCTCCCATCCTTCGCCCCAAGACACCTTACACTCGCGCCCGTACCGGACATGACCGTGCCCGGCGCCTTCTCTGATGCCATCAAAGGCGTGGCCGCCGTCGCCCACCTCGCACCATAGGCCTCGACCCAGACCCGACCAAGGTGATTCCCCCGACGGTAGCCGCGGCCACCTCAATCCTCCGCGCCGCTGCCGCCGAGCCGTCGGTGCGTCGCTTCGTCTTCACCGGCTCTATCGTCGCCGCGGTGATGCTGGCCCCCGGGGTTACCATGCATGTGAAGAGTCGTGGGATGAGGCCGTTCTTGACCTCGCGGGGGCTCCGCCGCCATATGGCCCCGATCGCGCCATCCCCGTTTACATGGCCAGCAACGTTGCCGCTGAGCACGAGGTGTGGCGCTTCGTGTCCGACGAGTGACCTCCGTTTGTTCTCAACGTGGTGTCTCCACAGGTCATCTGGGGCGAGCGTCTAAATGCTGACTGTGCTGCTCCGAGCGGTGCGATGCTCCCGGATTTGTATGATGGGAAGCCTCCCGCGACGAGCTTCATTCCTGCCAGTACGTCTTTGTTTCATCTTATTTTGTTCTCGGCCAAGAGGTTGTGCTGACGAAGTGTGACTTGAAGTCTTCGCGGCGGATTCAGGCATGGGCCGTTACCATACGTGGAACGAGGTGCTCAATGTCCTCCACAAGCTGTATCCATGCCATAAGTTCATCGATGATTTCTCTGGACTTCCTGACCTCAGCTTGACGACGGATGAGTCCAAGCCGTTGGCCCTGATGAAGAAGTGGGGTGGTGAGGGCGAGTAGCGCAAGTTTGAGGATACGGTGCAAGATAACTTGAACCATGTGAAGGACGAGTGATTAGTTGAGGTGATAGAGTCATGTTGGGGATGATGTGCGGGGATTTAATGTCAAATTCAGGTTCTGTCTTGAGCATTGATTGGCATTACCAATGGCAAGCCAGTAAACAAGAAAATAGAAAGGTCCGATGCAATTCTTGGATGCCCCGCCTACTTCTTCAACAGATCCCATCTCCTCTGCGCTACTCCGTGCAAGAGTGCAGCTTCGAATTTCAAGTTCACATCGGCTATCCGACCTTCCTGTGGCAGCTCAAGTACTGCTCAATCTTACGAGTCGCATCTCCATTGTGATGTGTCAAGAGAAGCCTTCTCCCACAGTGTAGTTTCTCACTCTGATAGGTAAAGCCAAAAGGACTGGATCGTCTGTCCGCGTGGCGATGATAGTCGAGACTGATTGGCCCACCCTGCAGCTCAGCTTTGTCGGGCACGACAGCCACCTATGAAGGGAAGTTAGCGCCAGCAATCCCCTCTTTTCTCGACCACCATCGAAAAGATGCACCGTCAAAGCCACATCGTGTGCCCATCTATGCATGTTTCGGTTGACCCCGCCCACATATGATCTGCAACGCGCCCGGATAGGTTCACTCTTGTGCGCCGACATGAGCGTCCGGCCTCAGCCGTCGGCCCAAGTGGCTCAGATGCATCTAGCCCTTCAGCGCATACGCCCGTCCAGGCGCTCCATCGCAGTCGAGAGGACAGGACACTGCATTTCATGATGCTTCTCAAAGTTGAATCTTCACACCCTCAGCCAGCCACAATTTCGGCTTCGTCAGCTCCACCTCTACCTACAATTCGTGTCCAAAGTCTGAGCCACCACAAGTAGGTCCATCCGCCCACCTTTCCCCAGGGCCAATTTCCCTTCAGCTCGCCCCATTCATATCCAGGAGAACCAAAAACACATAGATCACCAATATCGCTATCATCGATCAACCGAGAGTTCCGCGGAAGCATCATGGCGTCAGAACTGAACCCTTCCGAGATCCCTTCCGAGGTCCCGTCCGAGTAAGTCCTGTCTCACTCAGGCAACCCTCATTACCTAAATAACGCAGCCAGAAAGCTAACATTCTTTCGCTGTCCTAGGGAGCCCCCGAAAGAAACCCCGGTTGCAGGGCCGGTCACGTGGGACAGCACTATCAAGGGCTACTTCCTTCCCAGCGACGTGACGTGCATGATCGCCGCCGGTGGCTTCGACTTGAGCAACAAGGATGACGTTTCCGACAATGCCGGCGACATCTACACCCGCGTGGTAAACAAGTCGATGCCGAAGCAGATGCCGCCGTGGACTCAGCAGAACCCGGATCCGGCGCATCCGCTCTGGACGACCGAGATGTGTGATAACTTCAAGGCGTGGATCGATGCTGGGTTTCCGTGAAGAATGGAGAAAATGATAGGGCTTGGATGGACTTTCCTCGACTATTAGGTCAAACTAGCGGGGTTGGTGTTAGGTCTAGACCCGATGTTGAATGTGACAACTTCGCTGCACTCGAGCGCTTTCTTCCTTCCTCTTGCGAACAGCAAGCTGCAAGCAAAGCTTATTTAGCTGCATCTCTGTGACATATGCTCAGTACACTATTGGATGGATCTCCGCCACCACAAGCAGTTCGCCCCATCATTCACCGGTTGATTCAGCCAGACCTGTTCGGGGAAGGAACGTTCAGAAAGGGTGACACAATTGGCCCCGCTTCATTCTCCGGGCCCGCTGCAGCATTTCGGACCGGCCACAGGCCCAGACTTTCCACGATCAAGCATCCTTAGCACCACCTTTCAGACCTTCAGCCGTCGGAACCGTTTTTCCTCGCAGCACTGCATCAATGCCTCCACATTGCTTGCTGCACCTCCGATGCTAACCAAGTTCTGCGTAGTGCCAAGTGTGTGGCTGGCTGAACGGCGGATGGCTGGCTGATGAGCGGGCGCATGGCTGGCTGAACGCGCATCATTGGCCGTACGGTGCATCGCGGTGGGATGGATTGCCCACGGGTTTGCGCCATGTCTCACTTGGCTAGAATCGACATGCATGGCACGTCTTTCACTACGCAGGCGACCGACACGACTTTGGGGGGCGAGGTGGTGGGATCGCAACACCCCGCACGTATTTTGTTCACACAAGAGGTTCGCCGCACCATCTCTTCTCTTCGTGTGTCCCGTTATAATTCCAGTTATCCTGGGACTCGCATCAGTATAGGGAACCGCTTTGCTTTGCACCCACTGCAACACAACTTCAACACGATTAAACTCGCTCCGAGATGGAGCTCTGGGGGCGTTTCTGGGTGCTTGCCACCCATCTAATTGGGTCTCTGTCGCCATTGGAGGTGTCGGACCAATCTCAATCCCCCCTGCGGCTCGCAGAGCCTGTCGAGCATCTTGAGCCTGTGTTTGTACCTTCCGTGCATGTGGCGACAGGCGGACCCGTCTTCAGACCCCCAGGCCACCGACAGGACGAGGGTGATGGTTCAGACTTCCAATGCGACTACAGCGCCATGACGGAGTGGGAGAAGTGCTCGACACCCGAAGATCGTTCCTGTTGGCTTGTCAATCCGAAGACGAAAGAAAGATACGACATACACACCGACTACGAAACAAAGTATCCAACCGGCGTAACACGCGAGTACTTTCTCGATGTCACCAAATCGGACATCACCGCCGACGGGTTCTCGTTCAAGGGGGCCACAGTCTTCAACGGCTCGTATCCTGGACCTTGGATCCAGGCTTGTTGGGGTGATAAGGTTGTGATCCATGTCCGTAACAGCAATCCGGATCGCGGCACTAGCGTCCATGTGAGTGCCTGAATTTCTGTCCATTTCTGTCTCCTGTCCAATTCTCATACACAAAAAATAAGTCAGCTGACCGAAACTGCTACAGTGGCACGGGATCCGACAGCTCAACACCATGCACATGGACGGCGTGAATGGGGTAACCCAGTGCCCCATAGCCCCGGGCAGCAGTTTCACCTACGAGTGGACGGTGATGCAATATGGCTCGTCTTGGTATCACTCCCACTACAGCGAACAGTATGCTGACGGTGCAGTTGGGCCAATCGTACGTATCTGACCGGCCCACTTTCTCTTGGTGGTTGGTTTACGCATACTCACCACTTGTCCAGACCCTTCACGGTCCGAGTTCTGGCAACTTTGACGAGGCGGCTGACATCCCTCTCCTCATGACGGACTGGAGTAAGTAGCCCCTTCGCCGTAGGCCACACTAGAGTCTTGCAATAGCTAACTCATTATGCAGGACATGGCAGCGTATTTGACAGCTCAAGGGAAGGCAAAAAGGCAAGCAAAATCCGTAGCATCTTGTTGAATGGCATCGGCGACGTGACCCAATTCGGGCTGCCGGTCCAGAAAAACACGAGCGCGATACCAGAGCCGTACACTATTGTCTTCAACGAGACGACAAGTCCGCGCCCGAAGCGATACCTACTGCGACTTATCAACACCTCGATCGGATCCACATTCATCTTCTCCATCGACAACCATCTGCTCTCCATCGTCAGTGCAGATTTCGTACCCATCTACCCTTACCTGAATACATCGGTCTTGATAGGGATTGGCCAGCGATACAACGTCATTGTCGAAGCGGACCCCAGGGCCAACGGCACCACGCAGAAGTTGGACGACGGCAAAAACTACTGGATTAGAACATGGGTCGCTGACAGCTGCGGTCCCGGTGTCGGCGGGGCAAAATCCGATAACTATATGAAAACGGGTATTCTGCGTTACGACAGCGGCAGCACAGCCAAACCACAATCAAGTGCGTGGAACGACATCTCCAAGGCATGCTCAGATGAAACATACACGAGCTTGCGACCTGTGTTGCCCTGGATTGTTGGGGACCCGATCAACAACGTGACAGTAGGAGCTCACGTGCAGCACGTGGCTGTGGTTGCGGACTTCAGCAACCCGTTTCCAACTTCCTTTCCCCAAGCCAGTCTGGCTTTCAGAAACGTCACAGGCGGTGGGCTTGCGTTCACCCCTCTTCAGGTCAACTTCAGCAAACCCATATTCTTGAATTTAGACAACAGTCCGCCTTGGAGCTCGTTCTGGCAGGTCTTCCCCGAGGGTCGAAGCGGCCACACTGACTGGGTAAGCAGGTATCCGTGCCGGTTCCTTTCTTGAGAATCTGCTAATGTTATTTCTTCGCAGGTGTGGCTAGCTATCACGGTGGATACTGATACTCAAACTGATATCGACGCGCATCCGGTAGGCGGTCCTCTTCAATGATTTAGCGCCCGTCTCTGATTCAGCTGGAACAGATCCACCTACACGGCCACGACTTTGCCATCCTCCAGCAGGCCGAAAACACCGTCTACACCCCAGCCAACATCCGAGTGAACCGGCTCAACCCGCCGCGGCGCGATGTCGTGCTGATGCCCGCTAGCGGCTTCATCATCGTCGCTTTCAAGGCCGACAATCCAGGCTCGTGGCTCATGCACTGCCACATCGCTCAACACGCCTCGGCGGGCCTCGCCCTGCAGATTCTCGAGCGCCAGGAAGATGCTGCTGCCATGTGGCCGAAAGCAAGCCCAGCTGCGCAGGTGGCTGCTACGCTGTGTAGCAGCTGGAACGAGTGGGTTGCCACTTCTTTTACGGCCACGCCGACGCCGCTGCCTGATGACTCGGGGATTTGATGGAGTGAGGTGTGTCCTGGGAGGGAGGGGTACGATGTTAGCGGGCATTGTGCGCTGAAGCCGGGCGTTTCTTGTGATGCGGGTTGTCGGAGCATGGCGTTGGAGCCTTAGCATCCTGGCGAACAGGATCATGACGGCAGAAGGCTTACCACAAACCGCTGTAGCCAAGGTTCCGGCCGTAGGCCAAAACTACGGAGAAGATAAGCAAAACAATTACACAATTTGCGTCCATCACTTCCACCGAATCCAGTGTGCCGTGTTTCTGACAGATATGGTAGAGTTAAGCGGGTGGGTGAGATTGCGGTGTGCATTTGTAGGTGTTCGCAAAGAGGGGTACCCCCGACTTATCTCCCAACTTCGATCTGGTCATATCTGAAATCTGGCAGACAAGCTAGCCCCACAACAGAATATTTCCCTTCACCGAAGACGGCCTTGAGCCCAAACCAGGTGCAGTGCAGATGGTAACATCAATGTGGGGCGCACGCATTAGCGGCCCGGGCCTGAAGGCGGAGGCTCGGTTTTCACTCTGCCGGGATGCGAAGCGGGATAACAATCCGGGGGGGGGGGGGGGGAA
>Ga0247760_1000096_pt1 | contig 84889 bp, 36 predicted proteins | sample UWRJL171409R4_FD_179936 | JGI IMG/M metagenome (GOLD analysis project Ga0247760, IMG submission 179936) | Plant litter microbial communities from Arlington Agricultural Research Station in Wisconsin, United States - UWRJ-L171-409R-4 | ecosystem: Environmental > Terrestrial > Plant litter >...
TCTTCGTGGTGAAAATCGTCGGATCGATTGTTGATTGAAAGAAGCACGGTTCAAAGAACCGCGCGGCGCGGCCCCTTTTTGACGGTGGCACGCGCCAGAGAACGTATCGCTATGTACATAAACGGCTACAGTAATATTACACACAGAGCCCAAAAAGAACGACAGGGTCGGCCTGAACAAACGCCCCGAGTCACTGGAGAGCTGTATGTTTTGTAATGCATTAATGGGACGCTAAAGCCGCCATTCCTGCGGCTTAATACACAGTACAAACCAGGTATTATGCTCGCAGCCTCGCGCATATCGATTCGCTGCCACCGTCGTTGGGGACGTCAGGATGGTGTGAACACCTACAGGGAAGTGCAGTATTAAGCTGGAAATGCAGTTCTTTACCCCCCACAACGATGCCCCTCCCACTATTAATAAGTCCTTCGAAGTCGTAGAGGGGCAGCAGTTGCCGCCAAGTCGGACGGCTGATGGCATGAATGACTCAAGTCACTCACACTCCGAGTCCAGCTTGTTACCGGATTGGGCCACCCCCTCCTTTCCTTACGCGGACGCTTCATTTTGGACCAGGCTATCTAGCATCCAAGGTGGCAGAGTGCCTACTCCTAACAAGGACCGATCATAGGCTCGGACATGCGGCCGGAACCCATCTTGATGGCCAAACTAGCCGGACGCAGTGGACATGGATGCTGAGCCGAAACAGACATCCATTCTGGAGATGCCGTCATGAGCCGAGCTGCATGAATAAATGTCGACAGCACTGATTAAAGATCCCGTTGCCCTACCTCGACCTCGACGCAAGCAGCCGGGGTGCCCGCATCCCACGCCCGTCTACGTGGCTCATGCATCGGCCAACAGGCGTTGGCGTGGACAGGTGGGCCACACGATAATATGTCGAAGTGAGTGTCGATTGCTGAAAACCACGGTGAAGCAATTCGTCACTTTGCTGCTGAATTTGGTAGCTGCGCTGCACTGGAACGCCGAGAGACCTTGTGCCAAGTTTTAGTCCCGAAGAGTTCCACGAAGCTCGGCCATCCTCGACACGCCTTCCTGAGGCTGCGTACCAACGCACTTCGAGTGAGCTTTGCGGCTCCCCCCCAGCACCGACGCGCTAAGCGACAAGGACGTCATCGAAGTTGAGAACAGTGTGAATCGGGGCCGGCGCGGAGAGGGGACGTACGCGGGCAGGCAAGACAAAGATGTGCTGGCTCCGCCGACATCTTAGAGACCGAAGACATGAACGAGAACTGCGACTCCGAGCCACGTCGGTCTGTACACGGCCGGATGATGGGCAAGTCGTGGCCCTACCAATAGGGGTGGTTAGTTATTGTAGCTGAAGGAGGAAAGCGGACGAGCTCCAACCAGGTCATTTAATACATATTTCTCAAGCAGACAGCCGCTATGGCCCTCCATGATGATACAACGACACCAGGTGTGGTGCGACGGCGACAACGGCCATGCCGACGACCCGACCCGGCACGGGACTTAAAGCCACGACTAGCTCAAGTAGACCAGCGATGACGGGCCTAGCACGAGCGGATACTGAAGAACCCGACGGCGATCTCGACGTCATCCGAGGCATACGTGCCGGCGCAGCTGGTCCCATGAAGCAGGCGCGGTCGGGCCTCTAGTGTTCCGTACTAGATAGACTGGTGCTACAAATGAGGATTATATCGTGTGGAAAACGGTTGTCGAACCAGCACCATGTTGTAGCCTAAGGAAGCATATAAGTTCCGTCGCATCGTTGAGTAAAGCCGCCGAACTGAGAAGGAAGCGGGTACCTGTGTGTAGCGTATCGTCATCGGATGACACGGAGTGGTTCTTGGACCAAAACTTGGCTGAATGATGAGAATAAAGGCGTCTGCTCTTCATCGCCCGATTCGTCTCCGGAGGGTAGCTTAGACTAGGCATCGTTAGAATCACCTCACTGTGACCGGATAGCATCGCATTTCTTGGCCGCCCTTATCGTCGACCCCGCCGCTATACTCGCCTTCTGGCCGACGGTGACATGGCCCTGCGGGTGGACAAGGACGGCGGTGCTCGCCAGTGCTGGTGAGCTAGACGAAGCGATGGTCGTGGGCCCGGGTCGAATACCGATGTTGAGATTTATCTTTGCCAGTCGCTCGCCTGACTATGGTTTCCCTAGACCGAGTTGTAAAAGGAGGATGTAGCCATCCCAGTACATTAAGTGGGTGTTAAACTGTGTACCAACTTTTTTTCACACGGGCCCCGGGCTTTGCTTTCTCAGATGGCAGACATCTTTCTTCTTTAAGTTTTAAGCCCCCAGGGACTGGAGAGGACGAGGTAAAACCCCTAATATCTGACAAACATAACATACTTTTCAGAAAGAACTTGAAATTATCCGGCCCCGACCACAAACACTGCTTATTTGGAGCAGCAATTTGAGTTTCCAACAATTCCCTCCTCAAAAGTTGTTTTGGACACGTTCAAGCGGACGATCGCCGCCCCCGCACTCAACCGAGGTGTCATCCGGACACAGTGGCAAACTCTTCCACTCGTCCCACCACCCCGGCGTATCCCGGGGCCAGATATCGCCGAAAGCTTCGCCGTAGATCCTCCCCACCCCAGAGTCCTCTTGTGTCTCAGCAAGACGCTGCCACTCCTTCCCGGCCTCCACCGTCTCCTTAGGATTAAGCTCCCGTATGGTAACCACGGGTGCATTACCACCACTATTGGTCCGCTCGCAGACCCATGATCGGGCGAACCATCTCAAGAGGTTGGAAAACCGCTGGTCATCCAAGCCAAGAGGATCCCCTTGTTCTTTACGCTCAGTCGTAATTTGCAAATACTGGAGATTAGGGTTGTGGAGAGAAATGACATCGAAGATGGATCGCACCAAGGCGGCATCAACAGCGGCGTTCGCAAAGCCTTGGCCGAGTAGTTTGCGCGAGATATCCTCATCAGGGTCGGGATTCTCGTCCCAATCCTGGTAATCTGGATCGACGGAGTACCGGAGCGACAGGAACAGGCGCCTAAGTTTCCGCAGCCCGCCTAGCGCTCGATATAGAGCGCATTCGTGACCGTTACCCATTTTCCGGTCTACCTGAAGCCACAGATGCTCTAGATTCGGGCATTTCTGTGAGATTAGGGTAGCCTCAACCGGCGTCAAAATCATCACTGCAGCCTCATCTTTGAAATCCGAATACGATAATAAGAAGAGATGGCGCAGCGACCTGCCGTGATGGTCTAGTATGGCATTGAACAAAGTCGTGTTGAAGTAGCCACTCAGGTGCAGGCGCTGCAGTGAGTGCGGGTTCAGAGATTCCAGCAGCCTTGGGAATGAGTCCCAATCTTTGGTGTCGCAGTATATCCAGAGGTCTTTTAGGGATGCCAAGTCACCACGGGCGGCTACACCCATGGATGCAGCAATGGCACCTGAAGTCCATGGTAAAACCAGGTGGCGAAGCTTGGAGAAGTTGGTACAGGCGGCCCAGGCGTTGATGTTGCGAGGTGCGCGCCCCAGGAAGAAAAGGTACCGCAGGTTTCCGGCATGGGCCTTTGAGGGAAGTATGTTTTTCAGATTGATGACAGGAGGCTTGCCGAGGGCTACTGCTTGCCGTAGGTGGACGGAATTGCCGGGCGGTGAAGCCACCACGGAGATGTGCTGAAGATTGGGCGTCGCTCCGGCAGCCATGGCCATTAAAGCCTCCTCGGTGTAGTTAAGGGTACCATTGGGTTCGTAAGAGCGTGCTTTAGCGACAACACTGTACAAGGCTGGCGATGTCATGAGAGCGTAGTCAGCTGAGTTGATCGTGACAACCTGGGGAGGGCCGTTGCGAGGTACCACAAGGCTCGGCAGCCAGAAGTTATGCATGTGAAGCCGGCAAGCTCGGACGCTATGGATGACCGAGAGGATGGATCGGGGCATGACGGCGAAGCCCCAGGCCAAGTCTGTTAGGGCTGGTAGCTGGTTGATGAAGCGGACGAGGGGAAGCCACGGGCCTTCTGTGCTGGTGATTTCGCCAGCTGCATCATTTGTCAAGGGTCGCCATTCGTTCGGCTCTCTCGGTGGCTGGCAGAAATAAGGCACACTGGAGAGGGATGGCGGGTCGTAGCGCTGGGCGCGGTCATCATCGACATGGTTTTGGTCGGGCGGTGTGACTGAAAGCCTTCGCACATAACGGTGGCGGTCGTCGCGGCCTAGCATCTGGGCGCATTGCTCTAGGACGCGCTTCAGGTCGTCAAGCACGGCCAGTGTTACACGGACCTGGCAGAAGCGCTGCCTTTCAGAGATCGCGCAGCATTGTCGGCTCGTTAGAGAAAACGCCCACAAGTCCTTACGGCGTTCGCGGGCTGGATACGAGTAATTGCTGTCGTAGTCGTCGTCGTTGTCAAGATACTCGCAAATGCGGCTCAGCGCAAGCCAGGGGAGCGTTTCGAGCTTGCTGGACATGCTTGGGAACCCAAACACAGAGGGGCGAAGTGAAGGGCAACGAAACCGGTCAGTGGTGAGGATTTGCGCGTGCGTCACTAGGACGTTGCGGAGAAGATTGGGTACCAGTGAGATTTAGGTATTTGTTAGGAATGGGATTGCAAATGCGGGGGAGGAAGCGTGGAGCAGCACATACCCCACCTAGTTGGTTTGAATTTCAGGCAACTGCGACCTACATCCCGGGAATCCCGTCCAGTCACGCCGATGACAGCGCTAATTATCTCTATTTCCTGGCGATAGTCAAGTTCATGCTGCGCTCAAGCTACGAGCTTGGTATCGCCACACCCGCCTCCTACTAGTATCTCAAGGCATGCCGATTAAGGACATCTCGACTGTGATTGATTACATTATCTATATTACATACGACTTGCACGGACAGTGGGACTACGGTAACCAGTGGACAACACCCGGATTCCCGGCGGGTGACTGCTTGCGATCGCATGTTAACAGAACCGAGGACGACCTCGACCACAGTCGGGGGCGTAATTTGGCTGACCAGCAGCGTCGTCCCGCCGCCGCTCACCCTCACAAACACACACACGCGATACCCTGGCGGCACTCTGGTATGGACCTACAGGCCCGACCCCTATCCCACCCCGCCCCCATCCGTTAGCCCTGAGCCGACCACCACGGGGCCCCCTCCATGGTCCCCCTCGCCTCCTGTCAGATATGACAGCAATTACCACTTGTCAGAAGCAATGAACGTTTCGTGCTTTTTAGTACAGTGGTAATACGCGACAATTATAAGTTCTATGCTTATCGTTATCTATCTACGATGTGCTTACTCCCCGTTATGCCCGACGTAAATAGGGACGAGACTAGTAAGCTCAAATGGTTCCAGGGCTGCTAATAGATCTTAGTTATTGTTAGAAGCGCGGCACTCTGGATTCTGTGGAATTGTAGGGGTTGCAACTGCGTGATTGTATTGCTTGTGTTCTGTGACGGGGCTGGCGTTACATACGCTAATGCAGGGAACTGCTACAACTGCCCGCTACACCAAAAGGTATGTGCAAGTTGACTAACCGTTAGTCATCTTGCTAGTTCCCACTTATTACCAACCCGTTAAATGTTCACCCTGTTCTTCTGGCTCTGGCTGGAAGCCAGAGGGTTCTTTATAGACTATTCTGCAGGATTCAGGCTTCGTCATTCTGGTGGCTGAGGCTCACTGGCGTACTGGCAGTGCCAGGTATCTAGTCAGCTCCGCTGACTAGATGCCCAGGGCCTCTGAACCCCCTTCTTTCTGACAGTTATTGGGGTAATAAGGATAGTATGCCAGAATAATATGTTCAGATACCCCTCTTACCAAGTCTAGGTTGTAGAAGCTTTGCATAAGCTCGATTTCGTCCTCAGTGGGTAGTACGTCGTACTTAATAAGAGTAAACTTTAGACTTAGATTGACGCCCGATTGTTTGCTCTAATCGCGGTCGTAAAGCTTCTGGAGAAATTGAATTTGACGTTCCAAATTGTTCATTAGTTTAGCGAAATCAACTGGGTGAGTCAGGCCAAGCTAAGGAGTAACCCCTTTACCATTTTCTAACAACCATATTATTACTCTTCAGCGGCTAAAGTCAAACAGACGCTGTAAGTCAGACTGTGCATCTCCTAAGATCTCTCTAAACATCTTTAATACGAAGTATAGCAGCTAGAGCCATTTAGGAATGTGATAGCCGTCTTTTATAAGAGTGTTCCCGATTATGGTCGATATCTCTGCGAATATCTCTATATCTTCTTCAGTATAAGCCTAGCTACTAATGGCAGATCTAAGAGTAATAATAAGGAGCTGGTCTATAATGACTTGAGAGTCCGAGGAATTGACTAAAGCGGTTAACTCGACTGGTTTTCCATAGTAATGGAGGTAAGATAATAGGAGCGACTATAAGATTCCCAAATCCCTGTTAACGTTAGGATTATTAAGACCGATAGTGACGATGCTATTATAAGTAATAAACTATTACAACCTGCACCTAACACAGGCCTTAAGAGGACTGGCGCAGGTTAAGACAGAACGTATAGTAGGACGCTAACAGGTAATGGACGTTCCAAAGACGGCTTGTTAAGCTAGCACTCCTAAACGGGGGTTCAATGTCACTGTAGGTCGCTGTCACTATAATACACAGAGGTAAGTCTAAATAGTAGGACACAAATGAATAATTGAATATTAGTGTGAGGAACTAGAGTCCCTTATAGTGGTTGTGGGTATAATTATAACTATTTATATTAACTAATTAAGAGGTACTTCGTACCTTGCTTATAGTGTCGTAAGTGCTTATTATGTAAGCACTCTATATATAGTAAGCGTTTTACTTATAAGGTTTCCTCTATTTATAATACGAGCACTCGGCATGCTGTAAGTAACACCTTATTAGTTATAGGGGCTTTAGGTCTTTACACCCCTGGCCCAGTGTGTAGTACTATGCGTACTGCCTTTCTGCACTGTTCCTTCTACGGGGGATTTATTAGGCCGCTCCGGCCTAAGTGACGGCTTATAAGGTCGTTACACAATTCCCCCTCTTTAACGTTCTTTTCCTATAAAGAACTTAAGAGGTAAGTTTTTTTTTCTTTCACTACTTTATTATGTAACGAGTATCTGGCTTCCGGGTCTTAAAACGGGAATAGGGTAAAAGTACTAATTACTGTTTAAACCTTATAGCCTATATACACACGTTTAGTAGCGAAATGTCCCCTTATTCTTTCTATAAGTCTGCCGACCCTCCGCTTATCTGCTGGGTATTAAACTGGTTTAATAGTTACGATTACTGTTTAGAGAGGCACTAGCCTTCCTAATGTAACGCTTTTAATATTAGTAAAGCGAAGTTAAAGGCTCTTCTTATTAAAAAGCAGAATCTTAACTTATAAGTTAAGTCTGCTACTTAACAGCTTTATAAGGTTACTATTAAGTTTTAAAAGGTGTTAACGCGCCTAGTATACCTTTATAAGTAACGGTCCCGCTTTAAGGACCGGGTTACGAAAGTGTTTAGTTATAAAGTGGAACTGTTAAAGTTTTAAAAAGGTAAGGAGGTTAAGTTAAACGCTCCTTTTAATAACGTGGAGTCTTTTAACTGGGGGAACTTTTTAATAAGGTCTTTACAGTAAGCGGTTACTTTATAACTTAGTTTATAACTGCCTTTTTCAGTAAAAGGTTATAAATTTAACTTCCTGTAAGAGTTTTAGCGACTTTTTTATTTTTTCTTTTACTAACTTCTTTTTTTAATAATACTTATTTTTTATATGGAGCTTATCAGGAGCTTTAAAGGCCTTACCTCTTTATTAGGTTTAAGGTCCTTATAACTTTAATTAAAGGTTTTAATAAACGTTTTTTTATACCTATTAAGGAGTTTCCTGCCGTTTCTTAGGCTTTAAGTCTTATAATAATCTTACTTTTTAATATAGTAATTTAAATATTAGATTTTATCTTATTTTTCTAATTTTTATTATTAGCTTTAATTAATCTGGATTTTTTTAATAAAACTTTATAATTAGGTTTAGGTATTTAAGGTTCTTAATTAGTTCTTATAAGTTGCTTTTAAGGCTGTAATCTAATTATTTAACAAGATATTTAAATATGTTTTTTCCCCTTTATAAATTTATAACTTCTTTAATGTCGTACTTATCCTTATCAGTATTAATCTTAATCTTCTTTTTTAAAGGAACTCCCTTTAGGGTGGGTTTTAAAAGTAAGATATGAAAAACTTTAGTTTACACCTTTATGCTAGCGGGTAAGTTTAATTTGTAATTAAAGGTAGCGATTTTCTTTTTAACCTGGAATAATCTATACCTTTTAAAGTTAAACTTTTTACTAAGCTGCTTTAAATGTAGGTTTTATAAAAAAAGGTAAACGTAGTCCCCCTTTTAAAGAGTTAATCCTTTAACTTATTTATTATTATAATAAAGTCTTTTCTTAAACGTTAGTTACTTAATTTAGTATTTATTAGTAAACTTTTTTATCTATTTACGTGTAAACTTAAGTTTAACTTATAAGTGGTTATGTAGTTTTTATATCTGGTTTATATGGATTACGGCTTAGGGGGTATTAGTAAGTAGGCCTTAATAGAGCTTAGGCTTTTTACTGTAGTTAGTGAAGAATGGTGATATACTTGTCGATTTAACTGGTGTTATGTTATAAGTTATCTGTGCTGTTAATAGTAGTTTAAGTTAATTGTCTTGTTTAAAGTTAATGTAAGCTTAGAGATACGTTATAAGTATTTAATTAACTTACTCTGTTTAGTTATCTATCTGTAGGTGGAAAGTTATTAAGAGTTTACTTTTCACACCTATTCTTTATATTAACCTTTATTAGAATTTCGACACGATTAGCTTATCTTAATCTGTGACGATATTATTTAACCAGAGATGTTATAAAATTACCTTTTTCTTAAAGATATAAGTGAGTTACTTTACTGTTATGTCCTTTAAGGTTAATAGGAAGTAAGCCTATTTTATTAATCTGTTAACTATTATAAGAATTTAATTATAAGTAACTCCTATAGTAAGGTCTTTAAACTTTAAAATCCTAGTGACGAAGTTAAGTGAGATTAAACTTTATAACGCCTGTAATATAAGAAGTAGTTTAAGAAGTTTATAGGGCTTATAACACCGGTTCTGCTTACAGTAACAGATGTTATAGTTATTAACCACTTTTTTAACTAGCTTTTTTATTCCCAGGAAGGTGTACGTTTATTAAGCTTATGTAAAAGTTTTAACTTAACTTATATGTCCTTTAAATTAAGACTTATAAATCTGCTAGACGTACTTCTTTTATTTATCCAAGTTATAAATGTACGGTTTCTTTTAATATTAGAGCTTTACTCCTAGTTTAAACGTGTTATCTACACCTTCTAATAATTATTTTAGTTAATAACCAGTTTCGCTATAGTTTAGGTGTATTAGGCACTTTTTCTTACAGTCTTACACGTGCTTTAAGAAGTCTTTTAAAGGGCATTTATACTTACAGGTGCCTTCTGTTAACCTTTTTACTTAAAAGTCTTATTATTATTAATAGATATTATACTTTGTTTATAAGTTTATGTAGATGTTAATAGTTTATTTTAGTGTTTAGTTATCTAACACTTATAACGTGTATTTTAATATGCTGTTTTTAACTTTATTAAATATAGTAACGGGGATTAGGACCAGATTAGTATCCTTATGGTTTTATCTCTAATTAAGAGTATTGGCTTATTTATTATCTTTTCCTTTAACGTAGTGAATCTGGAAGTGGAACGGGGCTATTAACTCTACTTATTATGCTTATTATAAGTTAAGTTCTTTCATTAAGAAGTACTAGAGGTTATTATGGTTTAAGAAGACCTGGACTGGTTCTTCTATATCATTTAAGTATAGTGCTTATTTAATAAAGTATTAAATAATCGCTATTAGTTTTTTATTATAAATTAGATATTATAGGATTAGGCCGTGGATTCCTTTTAATAAAAAAGTAACTAGGTGGCGTTTCCCGTCGTCTTAGATTTAATTAAGTTCTCCACTAATTACGAATTCTAAGGAGTTTATTTCGATTTAAAAGGGCTTTAAAAAATCAGGGAGGGTTAAGACTAGTGTTATAACGAAGGCGTGTTTAAGGTCCTTAAACGCCTTCTGTTATTTATTAGTTTACTTAAACAGTTTACCTTCTCTTATAAGCTTATATAGTGGTTTTATAATCTTTGTAAAGTACTTAATAAAATAGTGATAAAAGTTTATAAAGCTGATAAAAGCTTATAACTCTTTCTAATTCTTTAAAGTAAGTTAATTTTTAATTACCTTTATCTTCTCTAATTATATTTTAAATCTTTTAAAGGTTATTTTAAACTTTAAATAGTTTAGTTTCTAAACGTAAAAGTAGCTTTTCTTTAGGTTTATTATCAGCTTTGCTTTCTTAAGAGCTGTTAAAACCTGTCGTATATGTTTTCAGTATTTTTTTAAAGTTTTAGAATAAATTAAAACGTTATTTAAATATATAAAGATAAACTTATTAAGGAAGGGGTGGAGAACATTATTAATAAGGTTTTAAAAGGTTATAGGGGCGTTTATTAATCCTATTAGCATGACACGGTATTGGTAATACCTGTTATAAGTCTAAAAGGCCGTTTTATACTTATCCTCTTCCTTTACTCTAACGTAGTTAAATCCTATAGGGAAGTTAAGGCTGGAAAATTAATTTACTTTAATAATCTGTTTTTATATCTTTATAATAAGTAATAATAGGTAGTGATTTTTAATTATATCCTTATTTAACGTTTGGTAATTAATAATTATATGTAATTTACTATCTCCCTTTCTTAAGACGAATAGTATTAGGTATCCTGCTAGGGACTGGGACTTTATAATAAACCTGTTTTTCAGGTTTTTATTAACGTACTCCTTTAAAGCCTTAGCTTATTAAGGGTTTAGATAGTAAGGCTAGAAGTTACAGAGCTTTACTTCCGGCTTTAGCTTAATTTTATAGTCTTATGGTTTATAGTCTGGTAGTTACAGTATCTTTTTTTAAAATAAGGTAAACTTCCTGTACTTTATAGGTACTTTAAATAAGTTAACTTCTTTACTTATCTGTGAATTAGCTTTTTATTTCTTTTTACCTTTTAAATTATTATTTAGGTAATATAATAGACTTTTTAATCTTTTAACTGTTTTAATAAACCTAACTTAAACTGTGTTTAGTTTTAAGGGTTTAATGTGCTTTTAAGTGCTTTATGCGCCTTTAAAGCGGTTTAGCACCTTTTTAACTTTCTCTAAACAGTAATTACAGTTAAGGGACTTGTTAAAGGTAAAGTAGTTACTTTTTTAATTAATTATAAGGTTATACTTTTCCAGTTAAGGTAAACTTAGTATTATATTATAACCTATAATTAGTATAACGTTAAAGTCTACTTATTATTTATCTTTATTTACTTTAATTAGGAGTGGTGAGTGGTAGGTAACTTTACTGTTATTATATTAGTATAGGCCTCCTTCTCTATTTCAAATAGGAATAGCCTCTTTATATTCTTTATTAGGGAGTTTCCTTCAGTTAATTAATAAGGGGTGTATTAAGTTAGAAGCACTTTTATGATTAATTACTGCTTTTACTTTAAATGGCCTTCTCTTTCTATTTATTAAGTTAATACTGACGGAATAATACTTATACTCCTTTAACATTTAAGTTATAATAATTATCTATCTTTAAGGTCTTATATAGCTTAACCTTTAAGTGTCTCTCTTTCTTCTTAAGGTTTTTATTAATTAGTAAACTACTGGTTTCTAGCCCTTTTAAAGGGCCTGTAGCCTTTTCCTAATTCCTTTTAGAAAGATAAGTAGTTTTAATAAACTTAACGATTAACTTTTCTTAAGTTTTTACATTTTAGCGTCTAGTTAACTTTAAATGGTATAATATTCTGGAAATCTTTAATAAGTTAATAATACGTTTTATAAGATTAGATTATAGTAATGTCTTTTTACTCTTAGATCCGTTAGTAATCTTCCTGCTTCTATTATTCTTTAACTTTTCTATTAAGGTGTAATAAGTACGTTATAATTAGGCAGTTATTAAGTACTCCTCCTTATTAATATATGGTGGGGGCCTAATTAACTACGGTAACTTTCCACTTATTGTTAAATTCTCTTATTAAGGAGTAGGAGATTTAATAGTAAGCTGGTTCTAACTTTACCCTTATAATAGCGTAATCCTGTCTTTATATATTTAGGAAGTGGTTATAAAGGGATTTAGGTTTATAATACTAATTAAAAATGTAGTTATTATATATATAGTTAATTTATAATATGTTCTTATAGTTAAGGTAATTAATATTAACTGTAAGTGTTATAATTATAAAGTATAGAACGGGGGAAGTAATGCTTTATTTTTTCTCTTCTTCCACTTACCTTTATATACGTTATTTCTTTTAAACCTTTTCTTAAAACTTAAGTAATAACAGCCTAACTTATTCTTTTATAAAATAGTTTTCTTTAATAAGTTAATATTTAAGTTAGTTAGTAAAGTGAACTTTATTATAGAGTTATAACCTAATCTTTACTGCTTTATCTTTAAATGTTATAATAAGACTTTTAACTTACAGGTCTTTTATTTTATTTATTAATTCCTAATGTTTTTCCTTTAACTCCTAGACTCTCTGTTAATATACTTACTTTATACCTTCTTAAGAGACCCTTAAGGTACTGGTTTAAAGTATACTGGCCTTAATATAAGGTAATTATTTAAGTTATCCTTCTTTTAAGAAAGTAAGGGTACTGATTTATTTAATATGTTTAAAGTGTTTAAGAGTCTTAAAGGGCACTGTTAAGAAGAACTTCCATTTCTTTAATTTAATTCTCTTAACTTACTCTCTTTCGCCTTTTAAGGCTTATTTTACCGTTTAGGTGGCCTAAAGGGCTAGTTCTTTAACTCCTTTTACCATCCTAGTGATTTTTAAATCAGGGTCTTTCTTAGATTTCCTTAATTTTTAAGCTTATAAGGTAAGGTTTTTAAGGCCTGTAACAGCTAAGCGAAACATTTCTTCCTAAAGTTAATCTTCTATAACCTGTATTTCTAATGGTTTTAAGTTTCTACCTTAAAGTTGGTTTATTATAACCTGCACTTTTATAGCTAACTCTTTTAAGACACCTTTAAAGACTAGGTATATTACATCTTAGGGTTTTTCTTCTTCCTTATCTTTTAAGTTATATTTATTTATTTAAATGTAATCTTTTTCATTACTTATTATCTTAATATAGATATCTCTTAAGTTAAACCTAACGTGCTTTTTTCCTTTTAAAACAGGCTTTTAATTAACTTACTTTAATAACAGGTATTACTATACTATATATCCTTTCTTATTATAATTAAAGTATTAGACTTAGGATAGGTCTTTAAACTGTTTTTATTATTATTATTAAGGCTTATCGCGGTTAGGTCGATTCTGACGGTTTATTATATTAATGTCTATTAACTTAGGGTGGTGACCTGTTACAGTTAATTAGTTTCCCTTTTTAAGCTTACTTAGCTGGTAAGGGGTTTGTTTTTTTTAAAAGTTCTTTTAATAATAGTAATTATAATATTAGTTATCGGCTTTAATAGCCATCTTAATTAGTTTTTAAAGGCAGTCTGGCTAATCTTTTTAGTAAAGGTCTCTAATAACGTGCTCCTTTAAACTGCTTTAAAATAGTATTATTAAGGCTTTTTAACCAAGTTTAGTCTTTATTACTTTTAGTTTAAAGTGTGTAAAGAATTTAAGGACTAAGGATATTTATTTTAAGGTTATAAGGTGTTATTTAGCCTGTTTTAGGGCGTTTAACTCCCTGAACTTAGTCTGGAGTTAGTTAATAAATATGTTAGAGTTGTTAAAAAGGGCCTAAATCTTAAGGGCTTCCTTTTATATTTTATTTATAAAAAGGTTATTAATTATCTTTATATAGGGTTTATATTAGTAAACGGCTATTTTATCTAATAAGGCTTTAATAAACCTAACCTTTCCTTCTTTTTTAAAGAACTGTTTGTTATAATAAGTGATATAACTTTAAAGTTAAGTTATTTAAGACTTTAACTGTATAAAGTCTCCTTTAAAGTATAAAGGTGGAGGGAGCTTTACTTATTTCTTTTACAAGCCTTTAAAGTTATTATTTTCTAGCTTAATAGCGTTAAATTAGGCCTAGAGTTTTTTAATAAGATTAATATAGCTTTTAATGTCTTTAGGGAAGGCCTTATTAAGTTCTTTAATTAGTCCCTGCTAGTTAAAGTTTAAGTTTTTAAGGCGTGTAGCTAGTTTATTAATAATAGGGAGTTAAGGTTAGGCTTACGCCTTTTTAATCTCCTTACCTTTTTTAAAAGCCGATATATTAGTGGGAGGAGGGAGGTGGTATCTGGGAGTTTAATAAATAATGTTTAGAACTGAGATATTAGTATCGTATTATAACCTATACTTAATATAAGCCTTAAGAGGACTGGTATAGGTTAAGATAAAACGTATAGCAGGATATTAATAGGTAATAGACGTTTTAAAGACGGCTTATTAAGTTAACACTTTTAAATAAGGGTTTAATATTATTATAGGTTATTATTATTATAATATATAGAGGTAAATCTGAACAGTAGGATATAAATGAATAATTAAATATTAGCGTGAGGAATTAAAGTCCCTTATAGTAGTTATGGGTATAACTATAGCTATTTATATTAACTAATTAGGAGGTATTTTATACCTTGCTTATGGTGTTGTAAGTGCTTATTATGTGAGCACTCTGTATATAGTAAGTGTTCTGCTTATAAGGTTTCCTCTGCTTATAGTGCAAGCACTTAGCATGCTGCGAGCAACACCTTATTAGTCGTAGGGGCTTCGGGTCTTTACACCCCTGGCCCAGTGTGCAGTACCGTGCGTACTGCCTTTCTACACTATTCCTTCTGCGGGGGATTCGTCGGGCCGCTCCGGCCTAAGTGACAGCCTGCAGGGTCGTTATATAAACACATCCTTCTGCTTAATGCTAGTGACATTTTCTCTTAAAATCTCAAAATCTAAGTAGAGATGCTATAATGAGATTGCAAGTAGGACCTCGCCGCTGCGGACAGCTATTAGTTACCCAGTTATAATATTTTCTATAAATTGCAAAGCTGTCTTTTAAGCGTTAGTAACGGCATATATAATGTCCTTATTTTACGTTACCTTAATATTACAATTGTTAATAATTAATATAAGCTGTTTCTGCCTTTTCAGACAGAAGGCGTCTGCAGACTTTAACCACGCCCTAGCAGCCTTTATCAGAAACGCAGTAAAATTCTGGTAAGATTATGTTCCTTCCTCTCACTTAACATTAGCGTCTTAGTTAGCGAGTTGCTTACGGCTTATCTAAATAGCGGATACTGTTACATCTTCCACACTAATTATATCGCTATTTAAATAAACCTTAACGTTATCTTACACTACTTTACTAGCTCCACCTACACTGACACTGCCTTAGACTTTTAAATCTGCGAAAGCATACAGGTAAGCAGATGGAGGGCTACTGTGTTCTTACCTGAAGTTGCGGATACTTATAGCGATGTTATATTTAAGCCTAAAAGGTCTTAAAAAGCGCCGTTTAGGAGATTATCCTGGGGATTGACCGCTAGGTTCTTAGCGATTTTAAAAGCCCTCTTTCCGTACGCCTTGATCAGATTAGGGATGTCGGGCAAGTCGTGGCATAGGAGGAGGGCCAGCTTCCGTATAACCGTATGTATATTACTATCCTTAGCCTGCTTTTTTCGTCGCAGCGACAGCGCTAGACTAAGCGCGTTAGACTCTAGAAGTAGAATAAACTTAATAATAGAGAAGTTGAGGTTGATATTAAATAAGATTAGAATGTTCTTATTCTTAGCTAAAGTAAGGCTGTATATAATTAAGTTAATTATTATATGAAAGTTCCAGCCAGTTTAGTGTCGTAAAGGAGTTAGGCATGAAGAACAGTTTACGTAAGAAGTGGGGAGAGCCTGAGGTTTGGTGCGTAATCTTAGAGCCTTGCGGTTTGCCTTAATGTAGTGGAGCAACTGAACGCGCAGTAAGAACAGCTAATTATATAAACATACATTGTTATTACTATTTGTCGATAGTAGTATTACTGCAGGGAAAAAGAGTATGTTATACCTGAGCTGGGCTTAAGGGACATTAATAAATGGTATTTATAGTTAGTTAACTAGTAGAGATAGACGGTTTGGTTTAGAAGCTGACCTAACCCTTAAACACGAAATGTAGTGTTTAACGCGATACCCCCCTAAATAGGTATTTAATACCTGGACAGCGGATATAACAATATAAAGTCTATCGCTCTTACCCTTTATACCTATTTATACAAATTCTAAAGCTAAATATACTTATATCACCACTAAGTTACTAAACATTAATGCGGCGCTATTAACGGGTGCTGCAGTGCGATGGCTCTGCCTATAGTGCAATAGTTAAAACAACCCTATTAATGGACTTAGCAGTAGCCCTTAGGACAGATCTTAATGCCTGTGCGTTAATGTTTGTGACTACTAGACCGGCTCCAGCTTTACGAATTCTAATGCAGGTTAAAAATTCACCTGAATCCTTTTCTCCTTAAAGTATAGAGGCCTAGAGATGTATCTAGGAGCGGGAAAATGTTTAAGGATATAGTTAGCTGTAGTAACAGCTTAAGACATAATCCTTAGCTATCTCCTAGACTTTATTAAGCTTACCTTAAGTTATAGTATATTACACACTGTAAACCTACTTCTCTGTCTCTTAAGCCCTCTCCTTACCTCCTTATCCCAGGTCTTAAATATCCCCACAAAGCCTCAGTACGCCTTATAAACAGCCCTTATCCCTAGAAATAACGCATTACACTTTTCATTTGTAAAGCCCTTTAGCAGCTCACTCCTGCACCTAAAATGCACTGTAACTTAGTTAGCTACCTGTAAAATATACCTAACCTATAATAAACTCCTCTAATTTATACTGGAAAAGCATTTACTAAAAACCCATTTCTCTCATTATAAACGCAAACACTAACCCCCGGACACTGCTTACCTACCCCCCTAGTATAATACCCTTTCTTATTAAACGTAACATAAGCACACTCCCACTACGCTATGCACCGCTTATCACCCTTTTATCTTCTTATAATCTCCCTTACTTTAACCTTTCCCCTTTTACTTACCTTATTATTAATCTCACTCCTCTCTTTCACCTTACCCCTTATCTTTATCCCCCTAATGTCCCCTAGATACGTATCTGAAGACGCTGTATAAATTAACCCCGTACACTTAGTATACTTACTGATAGGAATTTAAATTATACTGCTTACTATGTATACGAGATCCCCGTTTTAGTACGTAATCGCCATTGCCCTCCACTCTGATATAGAACAGGAGGGACCATTTAGACATGTAAGTTCAGGGCGGGTTTAGCGGGTTTAGAGAGTAGGGGCGGGGGTGGAGGCGGGGTGTGAGGTGACGGGTGTGAGGAGGAGTGTAACGGCGATGATAGCGCTTAGGAGATGCATTTTAAGATGCACTTTAGTAGTGTTTATAAGGAGCTGAAGTGAGGTAAAGAGAGTTCGTTTAGTTTTAGAAGTACGTAGAGATAATCCGGGACTTATAAACGAGTGGGTCTATAAGACTGTTAGGTAATGGAGGATGATTGTAATTCTCAGCTTTATCTAATAGGGCGATGGGGAACTGGGAAAGCCGGCCGAGTGGTTGAAAATACATTATAAGTCTTAGAAAGCTTATAACCAGACTATTATCTCTAATATTATTAACTATATCAGTTTTATCCATATTATACCTATTCTCTAATAAAATAGCCTTAACATTTAAAACCTTTAAGTAGTTAAACTAGGGCTAAATAACAGCCTTATAGGCTTAGTTAGCACGGTTTGAGTAGATTTTACATAGTCTTTGGGTAGAAATGAAAGGATTTCGCTTAAAAAATGGTAGTATTAGTGTTTTTTAAGGTAGGCTAGCTCTTTAAAGGCAGTAAGTATTCTTCTACCCAGTCTCCAGATTTGCACGTGGCTTGGAGGGTTACTAATAGTCCCCTAGAAGAGAACCTATTTAGTAAGGCGTTCTTCCAGGGCCGGAGAAGGCTTCTAATTTGTGATTTAATTATAAGAGATTAGATTGGTCCCTTTAGATCGATAATATAAAGTGATGTGGAGGATGCTATAGTTTTTAGCCACTTCACAGAGTTTCCCGGTTTTAGCATACTTAATAAGGGTATTTTGTAAATCTAACTCTGTAAATGGGTTTATTTTCCAATTCCAAAGCTATTAAAAAAGGAAAGAAACAGATTAGAATTAAATTTGTTAAGTTGTGGGCGATTGAAATAGGTGAGTTAGGTGGTGAGGGTGGTGATATTACGACCTGCACCCGATACAGGCCTTAAGAGGACTGGCGCAAGTTAAGACAGAACGTATAGCAGGACGCTAACAGGTAATGGACGTTCTAAAGACGGCTTGTTAAGCTAGCACTCTTAGATGGGGGTTTAATATCACTATAGGTCGCTGTTATTATAATACATAAAGGTGAGTCTGAATAGTAAGATATAAATAAATAATTAAATATTAACGTAAGGAATTAAAGTCCTTTACGGTGGTTATAGGTATAACTATAATTATTTATATTAATTAATTAGGAGGTACTTTATACCTTACTTATAATGTTATAAATGTTTATTATATAAGTACTCTACACATAATAAGCGTTCTACTTATAAGGTTTCCTCTATTTATAGTGTAAGCATTTAGTATACTACAAGTAACACCTTATTAGTTATAGGGGCTTTAAGTCTTTACACCCCTGGCCTAGTGTGTAGTACTGTATATACTGCCTTCCTGCATTATTCCTTCTACAGGGGATTTATTAAGCCACTCTGGCTTAAGTAACGGTTTATAGGGTTATTATATAATTCCCCCTTTTTAACGTTCTTTTCCCATAAAGAACTTAAAAGGTAAGTTTTTTTTTTCTTTTACTATTTTACTATATAACAAATATCTGGCTCCTGGGTTTTAAAACGGGAATAAAGTAAAAGCATTAACTGCTATTTAAACCTTACAGCTTATATATATACGTTTAGTGGCGAAATGTCCCCTTATTTTTTCTGTAAATCTGCTAACCCTTTACTTATCTACTGGGTATTAAACTGGTCTAACAGTTATAATTACTATTTAAAGAGGTACTGGCCTTTTTAATATAATACTTTTAATATTAGTGAAGTGAAGTTAAAGACTTTTTTTATTAAAAAGTACAACCTTAAGTTATAAGTTAAATTTATTACTTAACAGCTTTATAAGGCTATTATTAAACTTTAAAAGGTGTTAGCGTACCTGGTACACTTTTATAAGTAGTGGTTTTACTTTAAGGACTAGGTTATAAAAGTGTTTAATTATAAAGTGGAGCTGTTAGAGTTTTAAGAAGGTGAGGAGGTTAGGTTAAACGCTCCTCCTGACGACGTGGAGTCTTTTAATTAAGGGAACCTTCTAGTAAGGTCTTTATAGTAAGTGGTTACTTTATAATTTAATTTATAACTGCCTTCTTTAGTAAGAGGTTATAAGTTTAACTTCCTATAAGAGTTTTAATAACTTTTTTATTTTTTCTTTTACTAACTTCTTTCCTTAACAGTATTTATTTTTTTATATAGAGCTTATTAAGAGCTTTAAAGGCCCTACCTCCTTATTAGGTTTAAGGTCCTTATAACCCTGGTTAAGGGTTTTAATAAATGTCCTTCTATACCTATTAAGGAGTTTCCTGCCACTTCTCAGGCTTTAAATCCTATAATAGTCTTACTCTTTAATATGGTAATTTAAATGTCAGATCTTATCTTATTTTTCTAATTTTTATTATTAGCTTTAATTAATCTAGATTCTTTTAATGGAACTTTATAATTAGGTCTAGGTATTTAAGGTTCTTAACTGGTTTTTATAAGTTACTTTTAAAGCTGTAATTTAACTATTTAATAAGATATTTAAACGTGTTTTTTCCCCCTTATAAATCTATAACTTCCTTAATATTATATTTATCTTTATTAGTGTTAATTTTAATCTTCTTTTCCAGAGGAACTCCTTTTAAAGCGGGTTTTAAAAGTGAGATGTGAAAAACCTTAATCTACACCTTTATACTAGTAGGTAAGTTTAGTTTATAATTAAAGGTGGTGATTTTCTTTTTAACCTAAAACAGTCTGTACTTTTTAAAGTTAAGCTTCTTATTAGGCCGCTTTAAATGTAGGTTTTATAAAAAAAGGTAAATGTAATCCCCCTCTTAAAAAGTTAATCCCTTAACTTATTTATTATTATAATAAAGTCCTTTTTTAAATGTTAATTACTTAATTTAATGTTTATTAGTAAACTTTTTTATCTATTTACATGTAAACTTAAATTTAATTTATAGGTAGTTATATAATTCTTACATCTAGTTTATATAGATTACAACTTAGGGGGTATTAGTAAACAGACCTTAATGGAGTTTAGGCTCCTTACTGTAATTAGTAAAGAATAATAATATACCTATTAACTTAATTAATATTATATTATAGGTTATCTATACTGTTAATAGTAATTTAAGTTAATTATCTTATTTAAAGTTAACGTAGGTTTAAAAATATGTTATAAGTATCTAATTAACTTACTCTATTTAGTTATCTATTTATAGGTAGAAAGTTATTAAAAGCTTACTTTTCACACTTATTCTCTATATTAGCCTTTATTAGAACTTTGATATAATTAGCTTATTTTAATCTATAACGATATTATCTAGCTAAAGGTGTTATAAAATTACCTCTTTTTTAAAGATATAAGTAAGTTACTTTATTATTATATCTTTTAAGGTTAGTAAGAAGTAGGCTTATTTCGTTAATCTGTTAATTATTATAAAAATCTAATTATAAGTGACTTTTATAACAGGGTCTTTAGACTTTAAGATCCTAATAATAAAGTTAAGTAAAATTAAACTTTATAACACTTATAGTATAAGAAGTGGTTTAAGAAGTTTATAAGGCTTATAATACCAGTTCTACTTACGGTAATAAATGTTATAATTATTAACCACTTCTTTAACCAGCTTTTTTATTCCCAGGAAGGCATACACTTATTAAGTTTACATAAGGGTTTTAACTTAGTTTATATATCCTTTAAGTTAAGATTTATAGATCTGCTAAATATACTCCTTTTATTTATTTAAGTTATAAATATACGGTTTCTCTTAATATTAAAGTTTTACTCTTAGTTTAAATGTGCCGTTTACGCTTTCTAATAGCTGTTTTAGCTAATAATTAGTTTTACTGTGGTTTAGGTGTATTAGGCACCTTTTCCTACAGTCCTGCACGTACCCTAAGAAGTCTTTTAAGGGGCACTTATACTTACAGGTGCCTTCTGTTAACCTTTTTACCTAAAAGTCTTATTATTATTAATAGATGTTATATTTTATTTATAAGTTTATATAAATATTAATAATTTATTTTAGTGTTTAATTATCTAATATTTATAATGTGTATTTTAATATACTGTTTTTAACTTTATTAAATATAATAATAGGGATTAGGACTAGATTAGCATCTTTATAATCCTGTTTTTAACTAAGAGTATTAGCTTACTTATTATCTTTTCCTTTAATATAGTAAATCTAAAAGTGGAACGGGGCTATTAACTTTACCTATTATATTTATTATAGGTTAAGCTCCTTTATTAGGAAGTATTAAAGGTTATTATAATCTGAGAAGACCTAAACCAGTTCTTTTATACCACTTAGGTATAGTGCTTACTTAATAAAGTATTAAATAATTACTATTAGTTTTTTATTATAGATTAGATATTATAAGGCTGGGCTGTGGATTCCTTTTAATAAAAAGGTAACTAAGTGGTGTTTCCTGTTATCCTAGACTTAGTTAAGTTCTTTATTAATTATAAATTCTAAGGAGTCTGTTTTAACTTAAAAAGGCTTTAAAAAATTAGGGAGGGTTAAAACTGGCACTGTGATAAAGGTGTGCTTAAGGTCCTTAAACGCCTTTTACTGTTTATTAGTTTATTTAAACGGTTTACCTTCTCTTATAAGCTTATATAATGGTTTTATAATCTTTATAAAATACCTGATAAAATAGTGATAAAAGTTTATAAAGTTAATAAAAGCTTATAACTCTTTCTAATTTTTTAAAGTAAGTTAATCCTTAATTGTCTCTGTCTTCTCTAGTTACATTTTAAGTTTTTTAAGGGTTATTTTAAACCTTAAATAATTCAGTTCCTAAATATGGAAATAGTTTTTCTTTAGGTTTATTATTAGCTTTACTTTTTTAAAAGCTGTTAAAACCTATTATATATGTTTTTAGTGTTCTTTTAAAGTTTTAGAATAAATTAGAACGTTATTTAAATATATAAAAATAAACTTATTAAGGAAGGGGCAGAGAATACTGTTAATAAGGCCTTAAAAGGTTATAAGGGCGTTTATTAATCTTATTAGTATAATACAGTACTGGTAATACCTGTTATGAGTTTAAAAGGCTGTTTTATACTTATCCTCTTCCTTTACTTTAATGTGGTTAAACCCTATAGGGAAGTTAAGGCTGGAAAACTAATTTACCTTAATAATCCATTCTTACATCTTTATAATAAGTAGTAATAAGTCGTAATTCTTAATTATATCTTTATTTAACGTTTAGTAATTAATAATTATATGTAACTTACTGTCTCCCTTTCTTAAGACGAACAGTATTAAGTACCCTTATTACGACCTGTACCCGACATAAGCTTCAAGAGGACTGGTGTGGGTTAAGACAGAACGTATAGTAGGACGCTAATAAGTAAAGGGCGTTCTAAAGACGGCTTATTAAGCTAACACTCCTAGATGGGGGTTTAATGTTACTGTAAGTCGCTGTTATTATAATGCACAAAGGTGAGTCTGAACAGTAAGATATAAATGAATAATTAAATATTAACGTGAGGAACCGGAGTCCCTTACGGTAATTATAGGCATAACTATAACTATCTATACTAACTAACTATAGGGTATTTCGTACCTTAATCACTATACTTACTTAATATAAAGAGTAATTATAGTGATTAAAATGCCTTTAATCACTATAATTACCGTGTCTTTAGCAAGATTAAAGTGATTACTTAACGATTAGTTATAAGGGCTTTAAGTCTTCACACCCCTAGCCCAGTGCACAGTACTGTACGTACTGCCTTCTTACACTGTTCCTTCTACAGGGGATTCGTCAGGCCGCCCCGGCCTAAATGACGGCTTATAAGGTCGTTATATAATTCCCCCTCTTTAACGTTCTTTTCCTATAAAGGATTACTTATACGTTCTTTCTTTCTTTTGTTAGTTGTTATATTGTTTAACTAGGTAATTAAGAATAAGAGAAACACAGCGCCTTTATTAACTAAACGCTATATTACTAACGTTAAGTTTATTCTTACTTTTAAGATTATTATACCCATAAAGTGTAGCCGCTACTGCCACTTAAACCTACTAGACTGTAAGGTGGCCAGTAAAAGTAAGTTGTGTGGTTACTATATAATGGTTAGTAAGATTGCATACTTATCTTATAACGTTTACAGAAACGATCTGTCTGTCCTATACGGGGTTTTAGACGAAAAGAGGCACCTTAACACTAAGGAGTGTGAAATTACTCTCCTTCTCCACAACACTGCCTTTAAGCTTCTGCACCTTAAAGACTAATAGAAGGGACTAGCGCAGCGGGTGGACGAACTTTTTAGCTATAAGTTTAACATTATGGTAGAGGAGGAGCATAAGGCCCAGGAAGTAACCGCACCAGTTCTTAAGTTTAACTGGGGAAGCTTCCTAGTGGAACCGGTATGTAGTTCCTTATCTAGGGGGTCGCTATAGCCGGTAACTTCTTCTTAACTTAATCTGTTACTTTTCCTTTTAATAAACGAAAACGGCCTTTTTTAACGTAATAATAGCGCATTTGCTTATTCTCTTTTTACTAACTTTTTTTTTTTTAACAGTACTTATTTTTCGTGTAAAACACGCCGGGAACTCCAAAGGAGGATTAGCTTCCTTATTAAGTTTAAAGTCCTTATAACCTTAGTTAAGGTTTTTAACAAATATCCTTTTATACCTATTAAGGAGTTTCCTGCCGCTTCTTAAGCTTTAAATCTTATAGTGGTCTTACTTTTCAGTTTAGCAGTTTAGATGTTAGATTTTATCTTATTTTTCTATTTTTAAAGTAAACTAGTTAGTTTACCTCCTTAAGGTTATATTAACTGGTTTAACTTTCATTTCACATTCCTTATAAGTGGTTTTAATTAATTTAGATTTTTTCAGTGGAACTCTGTAATTAAGTTTAGGCATTTAAGGTTTTTAACTAGCTCTTATAAGTTACTTTCAGGGCTGTAATCTAACTATTTAATAAAATACTTAAACGTGTTCTTTCCCTTCCGTAAATCTATAACTTCCTTAACGTCGTACTTGTCCTTATTAACGTCGATCTCAATCTTCTTTTCCAGAGGAACTCCTTTTAAGGTAGGTTTTAAAAGTAAAATGTGAAAAACCTTAATCTGCACTTTTATACTGGCAGGTAAGTTTAATTTGTAATTAGAGGTAGCGACCTTTTTCTTAATCTGGAACAGTCTGTACCTTTTAAAATCGAGCTTCTTATTAGGCTGTTTCAAATGTAGGTTTTATAAAAAAAGGTAAATGTAATCCCCCTCTTAAAGAGTCGGTCTCTTAACTCGTTCACTATTATAATAAAGTCCTTTCTTAAATACTAGTTACTTAGTTTAATATTTATTAATAAACTTCTTTATTTATTCGCGTGTGAACTTAAGTTCAGCTTGCAGGTAGTTATGTAACTCTTATATCTAGTTTACGCGGATTACAGTTTAAGGGGCGCCTGTAAGCGGGCCTTAATAGAGTTTAGGCTCTTTACTGTAATTAGTAAAGAATAGTAATATACCCGTTAACTTAATTAACGTTATATTATAAGCTATTTATACTGTCGGTAATAACTTAAGTTAATTATCTTATTTAAAGTTAACGTATACTTAAAGATACGTTATAAATATCTAATTAATTTGCTTTATTTAATTATCTATTTATAAGTGGAATACTGTTAAAAGCTTACTTTTTACACTTATTTTTTACATTAGTCCTTATTAGAATTTTAACATAATTAGTTTATCTTAATCCGTAATAATATTATTTAGTTAAAGGTGTTATAAAACTACCTTTTTCTTAAAGATATAAGCGAGTTACTCTGTTATTATATCCTTTAAAGTTAGTAAAAAGTAAGCTTATTTTATTAATCTGTCGATTACTATAAGGATCTGGTTATAAGTAGCTCCTGTAACAGGGTCTTTAGACTTTAGGATCCTAATAACGAAATTAAGTAAGATTAAACTCTATAATACCTGTGGTATAAAGAGTAGTTTAAAAAGCCTATAAGGCTTATAGTGTTAATTCTGCTTCCAGTAATAGATGTTGTAATTATTAACTACTTCCTTAATTAGCTTCTTTATTCTTAAGAAGGCGTACGTTTACTAAGCTTATATAAGAGTCTTAACTTAACTTATATATCTTTTAAGTTAAGACTTATAGACCTGTTAAACGTACTTCTTCCATTTATCCAGGTTATAAATGTATAGTTTCTTTTAATACTAAAGCCTTACTCCTGGTTTAAATACGCTGTTTACACTTTTTAATAGCTGTTCTAGCTAATAACTGGTTTTGTTATAGTTTAGATATATTAAGTACTCCTTCTCACAGTTTTACACGTGCCTTAAGAAGTCTTTTAAAGGGTACTTATACTTATAAGTGCCTTTTACTAACCTTTTTACTTAAAAGTCTTATTATTACTAATAAATGTTATATTTTATTTATAAGTTTATATAAATGTTAATATTTTATTCTAGCGTTTAGTTATCTGACACTTATAACGTATATTCTAGTGTGCTGTTCTTAACTTTGTTAAATATAATAATAGGGATTAGGACTGGATTAATATCCTTATAGTCCTATCTTTAACTAAAGGCGTCAGTTTACTTATTATCTTTTCCTTTAATATAGTGGATCTGGAAGTGGAACAGGGCTATTAACTTTACTTATTATACCTGTTATAAACTAAACTCCTTCGTTAAGAAGTACTGGAGGTTATTATAATTTAAGAAGACTTAAATTAGTTCTTCTATACTGCTTAAGTACAGTACCTACTTAGTAAAGTATTAAATAATCACTATCAGTTCCTTATTATAAATTAGGTATTGTAAGGCTAGGCTGTAGATCCCTTTTAATAAGAAGGTAACTAGGTAGCGTTTCTTATTGTTTTAGATTTAGCTAAGTTCTTTACCAATTACGAACTTTAAAGAGTTTATCTTAACTTAAAAAGGCTTTAAGAAATTAAGGAGGGCTAAGACTAGCGCTGTAACGAAAGCGTACTTAAGGTCCTTAAACGCCTTTTACTGTCTTTTAATCTACTTAAACGGCTTCCCTTTACCTGTAAGTTTATGTAATAGTTTTGTAATTTTCGTAAAATACTTAATAAAATAGCGATAAAAGTTCGTAAAGCTAATAAAGGCTTATAACTCTTTTTAGTTCTTCAGAGTAAGCTAGTCCTTAACTGCCTTTATCTTCTCTAATTACATTTCGAGTTTTCTAAAGGTTACTCTAAACCTTAAATAGTTCAGTTCTTAAACGTGGAAGTGGCTCTTCTTTAAGTTTATTATTAGCTTTACCTTTTTAAAAGCTATTAGAACCTGTTATATATACTTTCAGTATTCTTTTAAAGTTTTAAAATAAATTAAAACGTTATTTAAATATATAAAGATAAACTTATTAAGGAAGGGGTAGAGAACACTGTTAACTAGGCCCTAAAAGGTTATAAGGGTATTTGTTAATCTTATTAACATGATATAGTACTGGTAATACTCGTTATAGGTCTGAAAAGCCGTCTTGTACTTATCCTTTTCCTTTACTCTAATATAGTTAAATCTTATAAGGAAATTAAGATTAAAGAACTAGTTTGCCTTAATAATCTGTTCTTACATTTCCGTAATAAGTAGTAATAAGTAGCGATTCTTAATTATATCTTTATTTAACGTTTAATAGTTAATAACTATACGTAGCTTATTATCTCCCTTCCTTAGGACAAATAGCACTAAGTACCTTACTGGGAACTAGGACTTTATAATAAACCTATTCTTTAAGTTCTTATCAATATACTCCTGTAAGGCCTCGGCCTGCTAGGGGTTTAAGTAGTAAGGCTGGAAGTTACGGAGTTTCACTCCTAGCTTTAACTTAATTTCGTAGTCTTATAATCTGTAATTTAATAGTTACAGTATCTTTTTTTAAAACAGTGTGAACTTTTTATACTCTGTAAGTACCTTAAATAAGTTAACTTCTTCACTTATCTGTAGATTAGCTTCTTACTTTTCTCCACTTTCTAAATCGTCATTTAAGCAGTATAGTAAACCTTTTAATCCTTTAACTGTTTTAATAAACTTAACTTAAACTGTGTTTAGTTTTAAGGGTTTAGTATACTTTTAAGTATTTCGTGTAACTTTAAAGCGGTTTAATACCTTCTTAGCTTCTTTTAAATAGTAATTACAGCTGGGGGACTTACTAAAGGCGAGGTAGTTACTCCTCTAGTTAATTACAGGGTTATACTTTTCCAGTTAAGGTAGACTTAAGATTATGTTATATCTTACTACTAATGTAACGTTAAAGTCTACTTATTATTTATCCCTATTTATTTTAATTAAGAGTGGTAAGTAATAAGTAACTTTACCGTTATTATACTAATACAGGCCTCCTTCTCTATTTTATATAGGAATAACCTCTTTATACTCTTTATTAAGGAGTTTCCTTTAGTTAACTAATAAAGGGTACACTAAGTTGGAAGTACTCCTATTATTAATTACTGCTTTTACCCTAAACGGCCTCCCTTTTCTGTCTATTATGTTAACACTAACAGAATAATACTTATACTCCTTTAATATCTAAGTTATAGTAATTATTTATCTTTAAGGTCTTATTTAGCCTAACCTTTAAGTGCCTCTCCTTCTTTTTAAGGTTTTTGCTAACTAGCGAATTACTGGTTTCTGGCCCTTCTAAAGGGCCTGTAGCCTTTTCCTAGTTCCTTCTGGAAAAACAGGTAACTTTAATAAACTTAGCGATCGACCTTTCTTAGGTTTTCACACCTTAACGTCCAGTCGATTTCGAATAGTATAATGTTCTTAAAGTCTTTAATAAGTCGATAATACGCTTTATAAAACTGGATTATAATAATATCTTTTTACTCTTAGATCCGCTAGTAATCTTCTTACTTCTACTATTCTTTAGCTTTTCTGTTAAGATGTAATAAGCACGTTATAACTGGGCAGTTATTAAATACCCCTCTTTGTTAGTATATAGTAGGAGCTTAGTTAACCACTATAACCTTCCGCTTATTACCAGACTTTTTTATTAGGGAGTAGGAGATTTAGTAATAAGCTGGCTTTAACTTTACTTTAGTAATAGTGTAGTCCCGTTTCCGTGCGCTAGGGAAGTGGTTATAAAGGGCCTTAGGTCTGTAATGCCAGTTAAAAGCGTAATTATTATATACGTAATTAATCTACAGTATATCTCTGTAACTGGGGTGGTTGATATTAATTACAGGTGTTATAATTATAAAGTATCGAACGGGGGAAGTAACGCTTTATTCTTTTTCTTCTTCTACTTACCTCCGTGTGCATTATTTTTCCTAAACTTCTTCTTAAAACTTAGGTAATAACAACCTAGCTTGTTTTTTTACAAAATAGCTTTCTTTAACAAGTTAGTACTTAAGTTAATTAGTGAAGTAAACTTTATTATAAAGTTTTAACCCGATTTCCACTACTCTGTCCTTAAATATTACGGTAAGGCTTTTAACTCGCAAGTCCTTTATTTTATTTATTAACTCTTAATGTTTCTCTTTTAACTCTTAAACCTTTTATTAGTGTGCTTACTTTATGCCTTCTTAGGGGACCTTTAAGGTACCGGTTTAAGGTACACTAGCTTTAATACGGGGTAGTTATCTAAGCTGTCCTTCTTTTAGGGAGGTAAGGGTGTTAATTTATTTAACGTATTTAAAGTGTTTAAAAGTCTTAAGGGGTATTATTAAAAAGAACTTCTGTTTCTCTAATTTGATTCTCTTAGCTTCCTCTCTTTCACTTTTTAAGGTTTACTTTACCGTTTAGGTAGCTTAAAGGGTTAATTCTTCGACTCTTTCTATTATCTTAGTAATTTCTAAGTTAGGGTCTTTCCTAGACTTCCTTAATTTCTAAACTTACAGGGTAAGGTTTTTAAGGCTTATAATAACTAACCGAAATATCTCTTCCTAAAGTTAGTCTTCTATAACCTACACCTCTAATAGTTCTAAGTTTCCACCTTAAAGTCGGTCTTCTGTAACCTGTATCTCTGTAACTAACTTTTCTAAGATACCTTTAAGGACTAGATACATTACGTTTTAAAGTTCTTCGTCTTCTTCCTTATCTTTTATATTATACTTATCTATTTAGGTGTAATCTTCTTTATTACTTACTATCTTAATATAGACGTCTCTAAAGTTAAACTTAACGTGCTTTCCTCCTTTTAGAACGGGTTTCTAACTAACTTGCTTTAATGACAGGTACTGCTGTGCTATATATCTTTTCTTATTACAATTAAAGCATTAGACCTATAATAGGTCCTTAAGCTGCCTTTACTATTACTGCTGTTAAGGCTTATTACAGTTAAGTTAATTCTAATAATTCATTATATTAATATCTATTAACTTAGGATAGTAACTTATTACAGTTAATTAGTTCCCTTTCTTTAATTTATTTAATTAGTAAAGGGTCTGTTGTTTTTAAAAGTTCTTCCGATAATAATAATTATAATACTAATTATTAACCTTAATAGTTATCTTAACTAACTCTTAAAGTCAGTCCGGTTAGTCTTCACGGTAAAGGTCTCTAATAATATACTCCTTTAAACCACTTTAAAATAGCATTACTAAGGCTTCTTAACCGAGTTTAATCTTTACTGCTTCTAATTTAAAGCGTGTAGAGAACTTAAAGACTAAGGACGTCTGTCTTAAGGCTATAAGCCACTATTCAGCTTACTTAAGGGTATTTAATTCTCTAAACTTAGTCTGGAATTAATCGATAAAAACGTCAAAGTTATTGAAAAGAGCCTAAGTCTTAAGAGCTTCCTTTCGTGCTCTGTTTATAGAAAGGTCGTTAATTATCTTTATATAAGGTTTGTATTAGCAAACAGTTACTCTGTCCAGTAAGGCTCTAGCGAACTTAACTTTTCCTTCTTCTTTAAAGAACTATTTATCGTAATAGGTAATATAACTCTAAAGTTAGGCTATCCAGGACTCTAATTACGTAAAGTCTCCCTTAAAGCGTAACGGCAGAGGGAGCTTCACTTATTTCTTTTACAAGCCCTTAAGGTCGTTATTCTCTAGCTCGACAGCGTTAAATCAGGTTTAGAGTTTCTTAATAAGACTAATATAACTTTTAATATCTTTAAAAAAGGTTTCGTTAAATTCCTTAACTAATCTTTACTAATTAAGGTTTAAGTCTTTAAAACATACAGCTAACTTATTAATAATAGGGAGCCGAGACTAAACTTACACCTTTTTAAACTCTTTACCTTTTCCAGAAGTTGATATATTAGTAAGAGAGAGGTAATATCTAGGAATTTAATAAACAGCGTTTAAAACTAAGACACTAGTATCGTATTACAACCTGCACCCGATATAGGCCTTAAGAGGACTAGCGTAGGTTAAGACAGAACGTATAGTAAGACGTTAATAAGTAAAGGGCGTTCCGAAGACAGCTTATTAAGCTAGCACTCTTAAACGGGGGTTTAATATCACTATAAATCGCTATCACTATAATGTATAGAGGTAAGTCTAAACAGTAAGATATAAATAAACAATTAAATATTAACGTGAGGAACTAGAGTCCCTTACAGTAATTATAAGCATAACTATAACTATCTATACTAACTAACTACAGGGTACTTTGTACCTTAATCACTATACTTACTTAACATGAAAAGTGATTATAGTGATCAGAGTGCCTCTAATCACTGTGATCACCGTGTCCTTAGCGAGATCAGAGTAATCACTCAACGATTGGTCGTAGGGGCTTTGGGTCTTCGCACCCCTAGCCCAGTGCGCAGTACCGTGCGTACTGCCTTCCTACACTGTTCCTTCTGCGGGGGATTCGTCAGGCCGCCCCGGCCCAAGTGACAGCTTGCAGGGTCGTCACAACCCTGTTAGGGACTGGGACTTTATAATAAACCTATTCTTTAGGTTTTTATTAACGTATTCCTTTAAGGCCTTAACCTATTAAGGGTTTAAATAATAAGGTTAAAAGTTATAAAGCTTTACTCCCAGCTTTAGCTTAATTTCGTGGTTTTATAATTTATAATCTGGTAATTATAATATCTTTTTTCAAAATAGGGTAAACTTCCTATACTTTATAGGTACCTTAGATAAGTTAACTTCTTTACTTATTTGTAAATTAGCTTTTTATTTCTTTTCACCTTTTAAATCGTTATTTAAGTAATGTAATAGACTCTCTAGTCCTTTAACTGTTTTAATAAACCTAACTTAAACTGTGTTTAATTTTAAAGGTTTAACGTGCTTTTAAATGCTTTATACACCTTTAAAGTGGTTTAGTACCTTTTTAACTTTCTTTAAATAGTAATTACAGCTAAAGGACTTATTAAAGGTAAGGTGGCCACTCTTTTAGTTAATTATAGGGTTATACTTTTCTAACCAGGGTAGACTTAATATTATATTATAATTTATAATTAATGTAACGTTAAAGTTTACTTATTATTCGTCCTTATCCATTTTAATTAGGAGTGGTAAGTGGTAGGTGACTTTACTATTATTATATTAATATAAGCCTCCTTTTTTATTTTAAATAGGAATAGCCTCTTTATATTCTTTATTAAGGAGTTTCTTTTAGTTAATTAATAAGGGGTATATTAGGTTAAAAGCACTTTTACTATTAATTACTACTTTTACCTTAAATGGCCTCCCCTTTCTATCTGTTAAGTTAACATTAACGGAATAATGTTTATACTCCTTTAACATTTAAGTTATAGTAATTATCTGTCTTTAAAGTCTTATATAACCTAACCTTTAAATACCTCTCCTTCTTTTTAAGGTTTTTACTAATTAGTAAATTACTAGTTTCTGGCCCTTTTAAAGGGCCTGTAACCTTTTCCTAATTCCTTTTAGAAAAATAAGCAGTTTTAATAAACCTAGCAATTAACCTTTTTTAAGTTTTTACACCTTAATGTCTAATTAACTTTAAACAGTATAATATTCTGGAAATCTTTAATAAGTTAATAGTACGTTTTACAGGACTGGATTGTAATAATGTCTTTTTACTTTTAAATCTGTTAATAATCTTCCCACTTTTACTATTCTCTAGCTTTTCCATTAAGGTGTAATAAGTACGTTATAATTAGGTAGTTATTAAGTACTCCTCCTTATTAGTATATAATAAGGGCTTAGTTAATTATAGTAATTCTCTATTTATTATTAGATTCTCTTATTAGGGAGTAAGAGACTTAATAATAAGCTGGTTTTAACTTTACCCTTATAATAACATAATCTTATCTCTGTATATTTAGAAAATGGTTATAAAGGGCCTTAAGTTTATAATGCTGGTTAAAAGTATAGTTATTATACATATAGTTAATTTATAGTATATCTTTATAGTTAGGGTGGTTAATGTTAATTATAAGTGCTGTGGTTGTGGAGTATGGAATAGGGGAAGTGGCACCTTATTCTTTCTCTTCTTCCATTTACCTTTATATATGTTATTTCTCCTAGACCTTTTCCTAAAATTTAAGTAGTAACAGCCTGGCTTATTCTTTTATAAAATAGTCTTCTTTAATAAGTTAGTGTTTAAGTTAGTTAATAAAACGAACTCTATTACAGAGTTATAATTTAATCTTTATTACTTTATCTTTAGATGTTATAATAAAACCTTTAATTTATAGGTCTTTTATTTCGTCTACTAATTCCTAATACTTTTCCTTTAACTCTTAAACTCTCTATTAATGTATTTACTTTATACCTTCTTAAGGGACCCTTAAGGTACTAATCTAAGGTATATTAGCTTTAATATAAAGTAGCTATTTAAGTTATCCTTCTTTTAAGGAGGTGAGGGTGCTGATCTACTTAATATACTTAAAATGTTTAAGAGTTTTAAAGGGTATTATTAAGAAGAACTTCCGTTTCTTTAATTTAATTCTCTTAACTTACTCCTTTTTACTTTTTAAAGCTTACTTTACCGTTTAAGTAGCCTGGAGGGCTAGTTTTTTAACTCCTTTTACTATTTTAGTGATTTTTAAATTAAGGTCCTTTTTAAACTTTTTTAATTCCTGGGTTTATAAAGTAAGGTTTTTAAGGCCTGTAATAATTAAGTGAAACATTTCTTCTTAAAGTTAGTCTTTTATAACTTGTACCTTTAGTGGTTTTAAGTTTTTACTTTAAAGTTAATCTGTTATAACTTACACCTTTATAGTTAACTTTTTTAAAACACCTTTAAGGATTAGGTACACTATATCTTAGGGTTTTTCTTCTTCTTTATCTTTTAAGTTACACTTATTTATTTAAGTGTAGTCTTTTTTATTACCTATTATTTTAATATGGATATCTTTTAAGTTAAACTTAACGTGCTTTCCTTCTTTTAAAACGGGCTTTTAATTAACTTACTTTAATAACGGGTACTGCTGTGTTATATATCCTTTTTTATTACAGTTAAAGTATTAGACCTGGGATAGGTCTTTAAACTGTTTCTGTTACTATTATTAAGGTTTATTACAGTTAGGTTAATTTTAACAGTTTACTATACTAATATCTATTAACTTAAGGTGGTGACCTGTTATAGTTAACTGGTTTCCCTTTTTAGGCTTATTTAGTTAGTAAGGGGTTTGTTCTTTTTAGAAGTTCTTTTAATAATAGTGATTATAATACTAGTTATTAGCCTTAATAATTATCTTAACTAATTCTTAAAGGTAATCTGGCCGGTCTTTTTAATAAAGGTCTTTAGTGACGTGCTCCTTTAAACCGCTTTAAAATAGTATTATTAGGGCTTTTTAATTAAGTTTAATCTTTACTACTTTTAATTTAAAGTGTGTAAAGAACTTAAGGATTAAAGACGTCTGTCTTAGGGCTATAAGGCGTTATTTAGCCTACCTTAAGGTGTTTAGCTCCCTAAACTTAATCTGGAGTTAGTTAATAAATACGTTAAAGTTATTAAAAAGGGCCTAAGTTTTAGGGGCTTCCTTTTATACTTTATTTATAAAAAGGTTATTAATTATCTTTATATAAGGTTTATATTAGTAAACGGCTACTCTATCTAATAAGGCTTTAACAAACTTAACCTTTCCTTCTTCTTTAAAAAACTACTTATTATAATAAGTAATATAACTTTAAAGCTAGGCTATTTAGGATTTTAACTGTGTAAAATCTCCCTTAAAGTGTAAGGGTAGAGGGAGCTTTACTTATTTTTTTTATAAGCCTTTAAGGTTATTATTTTCCAGTTTAATAGCGTTAAGTTAGGCTTAGAGTTTTTCGATAAGACTAATATGGCTTTTAATGTCTTTAGGGAAGGCTTTATTAAGTTCCTTAACTAGTCCCTACTAGTTAAGGTTTAAGTCTTTAAGGTGTGTAGTTAATTTGTTAATAATAGGGAGCTGAGGTTAGGTTTACGCCTCTTTAATCTCCTTACCTTTTTTAGAAGCTGATATATTAGTGGAAGGAGGGAGGTAATATCTGGGAGTTTAATAAATAGTGTTTAAAACTAAGACGTTAATATTATATTATAACTTACACCTAATACAGGCCTTAAAAGGACTGGTGTAGGTTAAAATAAAACGTATAACAGGATATTAACAGGTAATAGACGTTTTAAAAACGGCTTATTAAGCTAACACTCTTAGATAGGGGTTTAATATCACTGTAGGTTACTGTTATTATAATATATAAAGGTGAGTTTAAATAGTAAGATATAAATGAATAATTAAATATTAATGTAAGGAATTAAAGTCCTTTACAGTGGTTATAGGTATAACTATAGCTATTTATATTAACTAATTAGGAGGTATTTTATACCTTGCTTATAATGTTATAAGTGCTTGTTATATAAGTACTTTGTACATAATAAGCGTTCTGCTTATAAGGTTTCCTTTACTTATAGTGTAAGCATTTAATATATTACAAGTAACACCTTATTAGTTATACGGGCTTTAGGTCTTTACACCCCTGGCCCAGTATATAATACTGTGTATATTACCTTCTTATATTATTCCTTTTACAGGGGATTTATCAGGCCGCTCTGGCTTAAGTGATGGCCTATAAGGTTATTATATAATTCCCCCTCTTTAACGTTCTTTTCTTATAAAGAACTTAAAAGGTAAGTTTTTTTTTTCTTTTACTACTTTACTATATAATAAATGTCCGGCTTCCAGGTCTTAAAACGGGAATAGGGTAAAAACACTAACCGCCGTTTAAACCTTACAGCTTATATATACGTATTTAATGGTGAAATATCCCCTTATTTTTTCTGTAAGTCTGCTAACCCTCTACTTATTTGCTAGGTATTAAACTAGTTTAACAGTTATAATTACTGTTTAAAAAGGTACTGGCCTTCCCAGTGTAACGTTTTTAATATTAGTAAAGTAAAGTTAAAGATTCTTCTTATTAAAAAGTAGAACTTTAACTTATAAATTAAGTTTATTACTTAGTAACTTTATAAGGCCATTATTAAGCTTTAAAAGGTGTTAGCACGCTTAATATACCTTTATAAATAATAGTCTCGCTTTAAGGACTGGGTTATAAAAGCGTTTAGTTATAAAGTAAAGTTATTAGAGTTTTAAAAAGGTGAGGAGGCTAGGTTAAACACTTCTCCTAATAATATAAAGTCTTTTAATTAGGGGAACCTTTTAGTAAGGTCTCTGTAATAAGTGGTTACTTTATAACTTAGTTTATAACTGCCTTTTTTAATAAAAGGTTATAAGTTTAACTTTTTATAAGAGTTTTAGTGACTTTTTTATTTTTTCTTTTACTAACTTCTTTCCTTAATAATACTTGTTTTTTTATATAGAGCTTATCAGGAGCTCTAAAGGCCCTACCTCCTTATTAAGTTTAAGGTCCTTATAACCCTAGTTAAAAGTTTTAATAAATGTCCTTTTATACTTATTAAGGAGTTTCCTGCCACTTTTTAAGCTTTAAATCTTATAATAATTTTACTTTTCAGTATGGTAATTTAAATATCAGATCTTATTTTATTTTTCTAATTTTTATTATTAACTTTAATTAATCTAGATTCTTTTAGTGGAACTTTATAATCAGGTTTAGGTATTTAAGGTTTTTAATTAATTTTTATAAGTTGCTTTTAAGGCTGTAATTTAGCCATTTAATAAGATATTTAAACGTGTTCTTTCCCTTTTATAAATTTATAACTTCCTTAATGTTATACTTATCCTTATTAATATTAATTTTAATCTTCTTTTTTAAAGGAACTCCCTTTAAGGCGGGTTTTAAAAGTAAGATGTGAAAAACCTTAATCTACACCTTTATACTAATAGGTAGGTTTAATTTGTAATTAAAAGTGGTAACCTTCTTTTTAACCTAAAACGGTCTATACCTTTTAAAGTTAAGCTTCTTATTAGGTTATTTTAAATGTAGGTTTTGTGAAAAAAGGTAAATGTAATCCCCCTTTTAAAAAGTTAATCCTTTAACTTATTTATTATTATAATAAAGTCCTTTTTTAAGCGTTAGTTATTTAATTTAGTGTTTATTAGTAAACTTTTTTATCTGTTTACGTGTAAACTTAAATTTAACTTATAGGTGGTTATACAGTTCTTATATCTAGTTTATATAGATTATAATTTAGGGGGTATTAATAGGTGGACTTTAATAGAGTTTAAGCTTTTTACCGTAATTAGTAAAGAATAGTAATATACTTATTAACTTAACTAATGTTATGTTATAAGTTATTTACACTGTTAGTAATAGTTTAAGTTAATTATCTTATTTAAAGTTAATATAAGTTTAAAGATATGTTATAAATATCTGGTTAATTTGTTTTATTTAATTATCTGTCTATAGGTGGAAAGCTGTTAAGAGTTTACTTTTCACACTTATTTTTTACATTAGCCTTTATTAAAACTTTAACATAATTAACTTATTTTAATTTATAATAATATTATCTGGTTAAAGGTGTTATAAAATTACCTCTTTTTTAAAGATATAAGTAAGTTACTTTACTATTATATCCTTTAAGGTTAGTAAAAAGTAGGCTTATTTTGTTAATCTGTTAATTATTATAAGAATTTAGTTATAGGTAACTCCTGTAATAAGGTCCCTAAACTTTAGGATCTTAGTGACGAAGTTAAGTAAGATTAAACTTTATAACGCCTGTGGTATAAGAAGTGGTTTAAGAAGTCTATAAGGCTTATAGTGCTAGTTCTACTTACAGTAGCAGATGTTATAATTATTAACTACTTTTTTAATTAGCTTTTTCATTCCTGGGAAGGTGTATACTTATTAAGTTTACGTAAGGGTTTTAACTTAATTTATATATCCTTTAAGTTAAGATTTATAAATCTGTTAGATGTACTTCTTTTATTTATCTAAGTTATAAATGTACGGTTTCTCTTAATATTAGAGCTTTACTCCTAATTTAAGCGTACTGTCTACACCTTCTAATAGTTATTCTAGTTAATAACCAGTTTTACTGTAGTTTAAGTGTATTAGGCACCCTTTCCTATAATCCTACACGTGCTTTAAAAAGTCTCCTAAGGGGTATTTATACTTATAAGTGCCTTTTATTAGCCTTTTTACTTAAAAGTCCTGTTATTATTAATAAATGTTATATTTTATTTATAAGTTTATATAAATATTAATAATTTATTCTAGCGTTTAGTTATTTAACACTTATAATGTGTGTTTTAATATACTGTTTTTAACTTTATTAAATATAGTAATAAGGATTAAGACTAAATTAATATCTTTATAATCTTATCTTTAATTAAAAGTATTAATTTACTTATTATCTTTTCCTTTAATATGGTAAATCTGGAAGTGGAACAGGGTTATTAACTTTACCCACTGTGCTTATTATAAGTTAAGCTCCTTTATTAGGAAGTATTAGAGGTTATTATAGTTTAAGAAGACCTGGACTGGTTCTTCTGTGCCGCTTAAGTATAATACTTATTTAATAAAGTACTAAATAATTACTATTAGTTTTTTATTATAGATTAGATATTACAGGGCTAGGTTATAGATTTCTTTTAATAAAAAGGTAACTGGGTGGTGTTTTCTGTTATCCTGGATTTAGTTAAGTTCTTTACCGATTACGAATTTTAAAGAGTTTATTTTAACTTAAAAAGGCTTTAAAAAATTAGGGAGGGTTAAGACTGGTGTTGTAATAAAAGCGTGTTTAAGGTCCTTAAACACCTTTTACTATTTATCAGTTTATTTAAATAGTTTACCTTCTTTTATAAGCTTATGTAGTGGTTTTATAATCTTTATAAAGTACCTGATAAAATAGTGATAAAAGTTTATAAAGCTGATAAAAGTTTATAACTCTTTCTAGTTCTTTAAAGTAAGTTAATCCCTAATTACTTTTATCTTCTCCAGTTATATTTTAAGTTTTCTAAGGGTTACTCTAAACTTTAAATAGTTTAGTTCTTAAATGTGGAAGTGGCTCTTCTTTAAGTTTATTATCAGCTTTACTTTTTTAAAAGCTGTTAAAACCTATTATATATGTTTTTAATGTTTTTTTAAAGTTTTAAAATAAATTAAAACGTTATTTAAATATATAAAGATAAACTTATTAAAGAAGGGGTGGAGAACACTGTTAATAAGGCCTTAAAAGGTTATAAGGGTGTTTATTAATCTTATTAATATAATATAATACTAATAATACTTATTATAAGTTTAAAAGGCTGTTTTATACTTATCCTCTTCCTTTACTTTAATGTGGTTAAACCTTATAAGGAAGTTAAGGTTAGAAAACTAATTTACTTTAATAATCTGTTTTTACATCTTTATAATAAGTGGTAATAAGTGGTAATTTTTAATCGTATCCTTATTTAATATTTAGTAATTAATAACTATATGTAATTTACTATCTCCCTTTCTTAAGATAAATAATATTAGGTACCCTGCTGGGGATTAGGACTTTATAATAAACCCGTTCTTTAAGTTTTTATTAATATACTCCCTTAAGGCCTTAGCCTGTTAGGGGTTTAAATAGTAAGGTTAAAAGCTGTGGAGCTTTGCTCCCGGCTTCAGCTTAATTTTATAATCTTATAATCTATAGTCTGGTAGTTACGGTATCTTTTTTTAAAATAGGGTGAACTTTTTATACTTTACAGGTACTTTAAATAAGTTAACTTTTTTACTTATTTATAAATTAGCTTCTTACTTCTTTTTACCTTTTAAATTGTTATTTAGGTAATATAATAAACTTTCTAGTCTTTTAACTGTTTTAATAAACTTAACTTAAATTATGTTTAATTTTAAGGGTTTAATGTGCTTTTAAGTGCTTTATGCACCTTTAAAGTGGTTTAACACCTTTTTAGCTTTTTTTAAATAGTAATTACAGTTAAGGGATTTACTAAAGGTGAGGTGGCCACTTTTTTAATTAATTACAGGGTTATACTTTTCTAATTAAAGTGAACTTAATATTATATTATAACTTATAACTGGTGTAATATTAAAGTCCACTTATTATTTATCCTTATCTATTTTAATTAAGAGTGGTGAGTGGTGGGTGACTTTACTGTTATTATACTGGTACAGGCCTCCTTCTTTATTTTAAATGGGAATAGCCTTTTTATATTCTTTATTAGGGAGTTTCCTTTAGTTAATTAGTAAAGGGTGTATTAAGTTAAAAGTATTTCCATTATTAATCACTACTTTTACCCTAAACGGCCTCCCCCTTCTATTTATTAAGTTAACACTAACGGAATAATGCTTATACTCCTTTAATATTTAAGTTATGGTAATTATCTGTTTTTAAAGTCTTATATAGCCTAACCTTTAAGTACCTCTCCTTCTTCTTAAGGTTTTTATTAATCAGTAAACTACTGGTTTCTAGCCCTTTTAAAGGGCCTGTAGCCTTTTCCTAATTCCTTCTGGAAAAACAGGCAGCTTTAATAAACCTGGCGATTAACTTTTCTTAGGTTTTTACACCTTAATATCTAGTTGACTTTAAACGGTATAATATTCTAGAAATCTTTAATAAGTTAATAGTACACTTTATGGGACTGGATTGTAATAATGTCTTTTTACTTTTAGATTTATTAGTAATTTTCCCACTTCTGTTATTTTTTAACTTTTCCGTTAAGGTGTAATAAGTACGTTATAACTAAGTAGTTATTAAATACTCCTCCTTATTAGTATATGGTGGGGGCCTGGTTAATTATAGTAACTTTTTATTTACTGCTGGATTCTCTTATTAAGGAGTAGGAGACTTAGTAATAAGCTAGTTTTAACTTTACTTTTATAATAGCGTAATCCTGTCTTTATATATTTAGGAAGTGGTTATAAAGGGCCTTAAGTTTATAATACTGGTTAAGAGTGTAATTATTATATACACAGTTAATCCACAGTATATCCCTATAGTTAGGGTGGTTAATATTAACTGCAGGTGTTACGGTTATAAAGTACGGAACGGGGGAAGTGGCGCCTTATTTTTTCTCTTCTTCCACTTACTTTTATATATGTTATTTCTCCCAGACCTCTTTTTAAAACTTAAGTAATAACAGCCTAATTTATTCTTCCACAAAATGGTTTTCTTTAATAAGTTAGTGTTTAAATTAGTTAGTGAAGCGAACTTTATTACAGAGTTATAACTTAATTTTTACTACTTTATCCTTAGACGTTACAGTAAGACCTTTAACTTATAAGTCCTTTATTTTATTTATTAATTCCTAATGCTTTTCCTTTAACTTCTGGACTTTCTATTAATATGTTTACTTTATGCCTTTTTAAGGGACCCTTAAGGTATTAGTTTAAGGTACACTAACCTTAATGTAGGGTAGTTATCTAAGCTGTCCTTCTTTTAAAGAGGTAAGGGTGCTAATTTACTTAGTATGTTTAAAGTATTTAAGAGTCTTAGGGGGTATTATTAAGAAGAATTTCCGTTTTTTTAATTCGATTCTCTCAGCTTACTCTTTTTTACCTTTTAAGGCTTACTTTACTGTTTAAATAGCCTAAAGGGCTAGTTTTTCAACTCTTTTTACCATCCTGGTAATTTTTAAGTTAGGGTTTTTCCTAAACTTCTTTAATTCCTAAGCTTATAAGGTAAGGTTTTTAAGGCTTATAACGGTTAAGTGAAACATTTCTTCTTAAAGTTAGTCTTTTATAACCTATACCTTTAGTAATTTTAAGTTTCCACTTTAAAGTTAGTCTGTTATAACCTGCACCTTTATAGTTAACTCTTTTAAGACACCCTTAAAGATTAGGTATATTACGTTTTAAGGTTTTTTTTCTTCCTTATTTTTTAAGTTACACTTATTTATTTAAGTGTAGTCTTTTTTATTACCTGTTATCTTAATATAAATATCTCTTAAGTTAAACTTAACGTGTTTTCCTTCTTTTAAAACGGGCTTTTAACTAACTTACTTTAATAATAGGTATTACTATATTATATATCTTTTCTTATTATAATTAAAGTATTAAACCTAAGATAGGTTTTTAAACTATTTCTGCTATTATTATTAAGTCTTATTACAGTTAGGTTAATTCTGACAGTTTATTATATTAATATCTATTAGCTTAAGGTAGTGACTTATTACAGTTAACTGGTTTCCCTTTTTAGGCTTACTTAGCTGGTAAGGGGTCTGTTCTTTTTAAAAGTTCTTTTAATAATGGTAATTATAATACTGGTTATTAGCTTTAATAACTATCTTGATTAGTTCTTAAAGGCGGTCCGGCCGGTCCTTTTAATAAAGGTCTCTAGTGACATGCTCCTTTAGACCGCTTTAGAACAGTATTATTAGGGCTTTTTAACTAAGCTTAGTCTTTACTGCTTTTAGTTTAAAGCGTGTAGAGAACTTAAGGACTGAGGACGTCTGTCTTAAGGTTATAAGGCGTTATTTAACCCGCCTTAAGGCGTTTAACTCCCTAAACTTATTCTGGAGTTAGTTAATAAACACGTTAAAGTTGTTAAAAAGGGCTTAAATCTCAGGGGCTTCCTTTTATACTCTGTTTATAAAAAGGTTATTAATTATCTTTATATAAGGTTTATATTAGTGAGTAATTACTCTATTTAGTAAGGCTCTGGTAAACTTAACCTTTCCTTCTTTTTTAAAAAATTACTTATTATAATAGGTAATATAACTTTAAAGCTAGGTTATTTAAGACTTTAATTACGTAGAGTCTCTTTTAAAGTGTAAGGGTGGAGGGAGTTTTACTTATTTCTTTTATAAGCCTTTAAGGTTATTATTTTCCAGTTTAATAATGTTAAGTTAGGCCTGGAGTTTTTTAATAAGACTAATATAGCTTTTAATGTCTTTAGGGAAGGTTTTATTAAGTTTTTTAATTAATCCCTGCTAGTTAAGGTTTAAGTCTTTAAGGTATGTAGCCAGTTTGTTAATAATGGGGAGTTAAGGCTGGGCTTACACCTCTTTAATCTCCTTACCTTTTCTGGAAGCTGATATGTTAATAAAAGAAGGGAGGTAATATCTGGGAGTTTAATAAATAATATTTAGAACTAAGATATTAATATTATATTATAACTTACACCTAATATAGGCCTTAAAAGGACTAGTATGGGTTAAGATAGAATATATAGTAAGACGTTAACAGGTAATAGACATTTTAAAGATGGTTTATTAAACTAGCATTTTTAAATAAGGGTTTAATGTTATTATAAGTTACTGTTATTATAATATATAAAGGTAAGTCTAAATAATAAGATATAAATAAATAATTAAATATTAGTGTAAGGAACTAAAGTCCCTTACGGTAGTTATAAGTATAACTATAACTATTTATACTAATTAACTAGGAGGTACTTTATACCTTGCTTATAGTGTTATAAGTGCTTGTTGCGTAAGCACTTTATATATAGCGAGCGTTCTACTTATAAGGTTTCCTCTGCTTATAATGTAAGTACTTAGTATGTTATAAGCAACACCTTATTAATTATAAAGGCTTTAGGTCTTTACACCCCTGGCCTAGTGCGTAATACTATATATACTGCCTTCCTATACTGTTCCTTTTACAGGGGATTTATCAGGCCACTCCAGCCTAAGTGATAACCTGTAAGGTTATTATATAATTCCCCCTCTTTAACGTTCTTTTCCTATAAAGAACCTAAAAGGTAAGTTTTTTTTTTCTTTCACTATTTTATTATATAATAAATGTCTAGCTTTTAGGTCTTAAAACGGGAATAGGGTAAAAGTATTAATTACCGTCTAAACCTTACAGCCTATATATATATATTTAATGGCAAAATATCCCCTTATTCTTTCTGTAAGTCTATTAACCCTCTACTTATCTACTAGGTATTAAACTGGTTTAATAGTTATAATTACTATTTAAAGAGGCACTAGCCTTTTTAATATAACGCTTTTAATATTAATAAAGTAAAGTTAAAGACTCTTCTTATTAAAAAGTAAAACCTTAACTTATAAGTTAAGTCTGCTGCTTAACAGCTTTATAAAGCCACTACTAAGCTTTAAAAGGCGTTAACGCACCTGGCACGCCTTTATAAGCAGCGGTCTCACCTTAAGGACTAGGTTATAAAAGCGTTTAGTTATAAAGTGGAGCTGTTAGAGTTTCAGGAAAGTGAGGAGGCTAAGTTAAACGCTTCTCCTAATAACGTAAAGTCTTTTAACTGGGGGAACTTTTTAATAGGGTCTTTATAACAAGTGGTTACTTTATAACTTAGTTTATAACTACCTTTTTTAATAAAAGGTTATAAGTTTAACTTCCTATAAGAGTTTTAATAACTTTTTTATTTTTTCTTTTACTAACTTTTTTCCTTAACAGTATTTATTTTTTTATATAAAGCTTATTAGGAGCTCTAGAGGCCTTACCTCCTTATTAAGTCTAAGGTCTTTATAACCCTAATTAAGGGTTTTAATAAATGTCCTTCTATACCTATTAAGGAGTTTCCTACCACTTTTTAAGTTTTAAATCTTATAGTAATCTTACTCTTTAATATAGTAATTTAAATGTTAGATCTTATTTTATTTTTTTAATTTTTATTATTAGCTTTAATTAGTTTAGATTCTTTTAGTGGAACTCTGTAATTAGGTTTAGGTATTTAAGGTTTTTAACTGGTTTTTATAAATTACTCTTAAGGCTGTAATTTAGCTACTTAATAAGATATTTAAACATGTTCTTTCCCCTTTATAAATCTATAACTTCCTTAACGTTATACTTATCCTTATTAGCGTTAATCTTAATCTTCTTTTTTAAAGGAACTCCTTTTAAAGCGGGTTTTAAAAGTAAGATGTGAAAAACCTTAATTTACACCTTTATACTAATAGGTAGGTTTAGTTTATAATTAAAGGTGGTAACCTTCTTTTTAACTTAAAACAGTCCGTACCTTTTAAAGTTAAGCTTCTTACTAAGCCGTTTTAAATGCAGGTTTTATAAAAAAAGGTAAACATGGTCCCCCTTTTAAAAAGTTAGTCTTTTAACTCGTTTACTATTATAATAAAGTCCTTTTTTAAATGTTAGTTATTTAATTTAATGTTTATTAATAAACTTCTTTATCTGTTTACGTGTAAACTTAAATTCGGTTTACAGGTAGTTATACAGTTCCTATATCTAGTCTGTATAGACTGTAACTTAAGGGGTACTGGTAAGTGGACTTTAATAAAGCTTAAGCTCCTTACTGTAATTAGTGAAGAACAGTAACATACCTATTAACTTAATTAACGTTATATTATAAGTTATTTACGTTATTAGTAGTAGTTTAAATTAATTATCTTATTTAAAGTTAATATAAGTTTAAAGATACGTTATAAGTATTTAATTAACTTACTCCGTTTAATTATCTATTTATAAGTGGAAAGTTATTAAAAGCTTACTTTTCACATCTATTTTCTATATTAGCCCTTATTAGAACTTTAATATAATTAGCTTATTTTAATCTGTAATAATATTATCTGGTTAAAAGTGTTATAAAACTACCTCTTTCTTAAAGATATAAGTAAGTTACTTTACTGTTATATCTTTTAAGGTTAACAGGAAGTAGGCTTATTTTATTAATCTGTTAACCATTATAAGAATCTGGTTATAAGTGACTTTTATAATAGGGTCTTTAAACTTTAGGATCCTAATGATAAAGTTAAGTGAGATTAAACTTTATAACGTTTATAGTATAGGAAGTGGTTTAAGAAGTTTATAAGGCTTATAACACCAGTTCTACTTACAGTAGTAGATGTTATAGTTATTAACCACTTTTTTAACTAACTTTTTTATTCCTAGGAAGGTGTACGCTTATTAAGTTTATATAAGGGTTTTAACTCGGCCTATATATCCTTTAAGTTAAGACTTATAGATCTGCTAAATGTACTCCTTTTATTTATCTAAGTTATAAATATATGGTTTCTTTTAATACTAGAGCTTTACTTTTAGTTTAAGTGTGCCGTTTACGCCTTTTAACAGCTGTTTTAACTAATAACCAGTTTTACTATAGTTTAGGTACATTAAGTACCCTTTCCCATAGTTTTATATATGCTTTAAAAAGTCTCTTAAGGGGTATTTATGCTTACAGGTGCCTTCCATTAGCCTTTTTACCTAAAAGTCCTATTATTACTAATAGATATTATACTCTGTTTATAAGTTTATATAGATGTTAATAATCTATTTTAATATTTAGTTATTTAACATTTATAATATGTGTTTTAATATACCGTTTTTAACTTTGTTAAATATAGTAACGGGGATTAAGACTGGATTAGTATCTTTATAGTCTTATCTTTAATTAAAAGTATTAGCTTACTTATTATCTTTTCCTTTAACGTGGTGAATCTGGAAGTGGAACAGGGTTATTAACTCTGCCCACTGTGCTTATTATAGGTTAAGCTCCTTTATTACGAAGTATTAAAGGTTATTATAGTTTAAGAAGACCTAGACTAATTCTTTTATACCATTTAAATACAGTGCTTATTTAATAAAGTATTAAATAATCATTATTAGTTTTTTATTATAGATTAGATATTACAGGGCTGGGTTATGGATTCCTTTTAATAAAAAGGTAATTAAGTGGCGTTTCCTGTTATCTTAGATTTAGTTAAGTTCTTTATTAATTATAAATTCTAAAAAGTTTATTTTAATTTAAAAAGGCTTTAAAAAATTGGGGAGGGTTAAGACTAGCGCTGTAATAAAGGTGTATTTAAGGTCCTTAAACGCCTTCTGTTATTTATTAATTTACTTAAACGGTTTACCTTCTCCTGTAAGCTTATATAATAGTTTTATAATCTTTATAAAGTACTTAATAAAATAGTAATAAAAGTTTATAAAGCTGATAAAGGCTTATAACTCTTTCTAGTTCTTTAAAGTAAGCTAATCCTTAATTACCTTTATCTTTTTTAGTTATATTTTAAGTTTTTTAAGGGTTATTTTAAACTTTAAATAGTTTAGTTCTTAAATATAGAAGTGGCTTTTCTCTAGGTTTACTATCAGTTTTACTTTCTTAAGAGTTATTAAAACCTGTCACATGTGTTTTTAATGTTCTTTTAAAGTTTTAAAATAAATTAAAACGTTATTTAAATATATAAAGATAAACTTATTAAAGAAGGGGTGGAGAATACTGTTAATAAGGCCTTAAAAGGTTATAAGGGTGTTTATTAATCCTATTAGTATAATATAGTATTAGTAATGCCTATTATAAGTCTGAAAGGCTGTTTTATACTTATTCTCTTCCTTTACTTTAACGTGGTTAAACCCTATAGGGAAGTTAAGGCTGGAAAACTAATTTACTTTAATAATCCGTTCTCACATCTTTATAATAAGTGGTAATAAGTAGTGATTTTTAATTATATCCTTATTTAACGTTTAATAATTAATAATTATATATAACTTATTATCTCCCTTTTTTAGGACGAATAATATTAAGTACCTTATTAGGGATTAAGACTTTATAATAAACTTATTCTTTAGGTTTTCATTAACGTACTCCTTTAAGGCCTTAGCCTGTTAGGGGTTTAAATAGTAAGGCTAGAAGCTGTAAAGTTTTGCTCCTAGCTTTAACTTAATTTTATAATCCTATAATCTGTAATTTAGTAATTACAGTATCTTTTTTTAAAATAAGGTGAACTTCCTATACTCCACAGGTACCTTAGATAAGTTAACTTCTTCACTTATTTGTAAATCAGCTTCTTACTTTTTTTTACCTTTTAAATTATTATTTAAGTAATGTAGTAAACTCTCTAGTCTTTTAACTGTTTTAATAAACCTAACTTAAATTATATTTAGTTTTAAGGGTTTAATGTACTTTTAAGTGCTTTATACGCCTTTAAAGCAGTTTAACACCTTTTTAACTTTCTCTAAATAGTAATTACAGTTAAGGGATTTACTAAAGGTAAGGTGGCCACTCTTTTAATTAATTATAAGGTTATATTTTTCCAGCTAGGGTAGACTTAATATCATGTTATAACTTATAATTAATGTAACGTTAAAATCCACTTATTATTTATCCTTATTTACTTTAATTAAAAGTGGTAAGTAATGGGTGACTTTATTATTATTATACTAATACAGGCCTCCTTCTTTATTTTAAATAGAAATAACCTTTTTATATTCTTTATTAAGGAGTTTCCTTTAATTAATTAATAAGGGGTGTATTAGGTTAGAAGTATTTCCGTTATTAATTACTACTTTTACCTTAAATGGCCTCCCCCTTTTATCTGTTAAGTTAATATTAATAAAATAATACTTATACTCCTTTAACATTTAAGTTATAGTAATTATCTATCCTTAAAGTTTTATATAACCTAACCTTTAAATACCTCTCCTTCTTTTTAAGGTTTTTACTAACTAGTGAATTACTGGTTTCCGGCCCTTTTAAAGGGCTTATAGCCTTTTCCTAATTCCTTTTAAAAAAACAGGCAGCTTTAGTAAACTTAGCGATTAACCTTTTTTAGGTTTTTACACCTTAACGTCCAGTTAACTTTAAACGGTATAATATTTTAGAAATCTTTAATAAGTTAGTAATACGTTTTATAAGACTAGATTACAGTAATATCTTTTTACTTTTAAATCTGTTAGTAATCTTCCCATTTCTGCTATTCTCTAGCTTTTCTATTAAGGTGTAATAAGCATGTTATAACTAGGCAGTTATTAAGTACTCCTCCTCGTTAACACGTAGTAAGGGCCTGGTTAATTATAATAACCTTCCACTTATTATTAAATTCTCTTATTAAGGAGTAGGAGACTTAATAATAAGCCGGTTTTAACTTTACCTTTATAATAACGTAATCCTGTCTCTATATACTTAGAAAGTGGTTATAAAAGGCCTTAAGTTTATAATACTAGTTAAAAGTGTAATTATTATATATATAGTTAATCTACAGTATATCCTTATAATTAAGGTGGTTAATATTAACTATAGGTGCTGTGGTTATAAAATACGGAATAAGGGAAGTAACACTTTATTCTTTCTCTTCTTCCACTTACTTTTATATACATTATTTCTCCCAGACCTTTTCTTAAAACTTAAGTAATAATAACCCAGTTTATTCTTTTATAAAATAATCTTCTCTAATAAGTTAATGTTTAAGTTAATTAATAAAGTAAACTCTGTTATAAAGTTATAACTTAATTTTTACTACTCTGTCCTTAAACGTTATAATAAGACCTTTAACTTACAGGTCTTTTATTTCATTTACTAATTCCTAATACTTTTCCTTTAGCTTTTAAACTCTCCATTAATATACTTACTTTATACCTTCTTAAAGGACCCTTAAAGTACTGGTTTAAGGTATACTAACCTTAATATGGAGCAGCCATCTAAATTATCCTTCTTTTAGGGAGGTAAGGATGTTAATTTACTTAATATATTTAAAGTGTTTAAAAGTCTTAAGGGGTATTATTAAGAAGAATTTCTGTTTCTCTAGTTTAATTCTCTTAACTTACTCTTTTTCACCTTTTAAGGCTTATTTTACCATTTAAGTGGCTTAGAGGGCTAATTCTTTAACTCCTTTTACCATCCTGGTAATTTCTAAATTAGGGTCTTTCCTGGATTTCCTTAATTCCTAAGTTTACAGGGTAAGGTTTTTAAGGCCTGTAACAGTTAAATGAAACATTTCTTCCTAAAGTTAGTCTTTTATAACCTGTACCTTTAATAGTTTTAAGTTTCCACCTTAAAGTTAGTTTATTATAACCTGCACCTCCATAGCTGACTTTTTTAAGATACCTTTAAGGATTAGGTATATTACATCTTAAGGTTCTTCTTTTTCCTTATCTTTTAAGTTATACTTATTTATTTAAGTGTAATCTTCTTCGTTACCTGCTATCTTAACATAAATATCTCTTAAGTTAAACCTAATATACTTTCCTCCTTTTAAAACGGGCTTTTAATTAACTTACTTTAATAACAGGTACTGCTATGTTATATGTCCTTTCTTATTACAGTTAAAATATTAAACCTAGGATAGGTCTTTAGACTATTTCTATTACTGTTATTAAGGCTTATTATAGTTAGGTTAATTCTAATAGTTTATTATATTAATATCTATTAACCCAGGGTAGTAACCTGTCACAGTTAACTAGTTTCCCTTTTTAAGCTTACTTAGCTAATAAGGGGTCTGTTCTTTTTAAAAGTTCTTTTAATAATAGTGATTATAATACCAGTTATCAGCCTTAATAGCTATCTTAACTAATTCTTAAAGGTGGTCCGGCTAATCCTTTTAATAAAGGTCTTTAATAACGTGCTCCTTTAAACCACTTTAAAATAGTATTACTAGGGTTTTTTAATTAAGCTTAATCTTTACTATTTCTAATTTAAAGCGTGTGGAGAACTTAAAAACTGAGGATATCTGTCTTAAGGCTATAAGGTGTTATTTAGCCCACCTTAAGGCGTTTAGCTCTTTAAACTTAATTTAGAGTTAGTTAATAAATATATTAAAGTTATTAAAAAAGGCCTAAGTCTCAGGGGCTTCCTTTCGTGCTTTATTTATAAAGAGGTTATTAATTATCTTTATATAAGGTTCGTACTAATAAATAGTTACTCTATCTAATAAGGCTTTAATAAACCTGACCTTTCCTTCTTCTTTAAAGAACTGCTTATTATAATAAGTAATATAACTCTAAAGCTGGGCTATTTAGGACTTTAACTGTATAAAGTCTCCTTTAAAGTGTAAAGGTGGAGGGAGCTTTACTTATTTCTTTTATAAGCTTTTAAGGTTGTTATTTTCTAGCTTAACAGTGTTAAGTCAGGCTTAGAGTTTTTTAATAAGATTAATATGGCTTTTAATATCTCTGGGGAAGGCTTTATTAAATTCCTTAACCAGTCCTTATTAATTAAAGTTTAAGTCTTTAAGGTATACAGCTAGTTTATTAATAATAAGGAGTTAAGGCTGGGCTTACACCTCCTTAATCTCCTTACCTTTTCTAAAAGCTAATATATTAGTAGGAGGAGGGAGGTAATATCTGGGAGTTTAATAAACAGTGTTTAAAACTAAGATGTTAGTATTATATTATAACTTACACCTAATATAGGCCTTAAAAGGATTAATGTAGGTTAAGATAAAACGTATAATAAGACGCTAATAGGTAATAAACGTTTTAAAGATAGCTTATTAAGCTAGCACTTTTAGACAGGGGTTTAATATTACTATAAGTCGCTGTTATTATAATGTATAGAGGTGAGTCTGAATAGTAGGATATAAATGAATAATTGAATATTAGTGTAAGGAACTAGAGTCCCTCACGGTGGTTGTGGGCATAATTATGGCTATCTATACTAATTAACTAGGAGGTACTTTATACCTTACTTATAGTATTGTAAGTGCTTGTTACGTAAGTACTCTACACATAGCGAGCGTTCTGCTTATAAGGTTTCCTCTGCTTATAGTGCAAGCACTCGGCATGCTGCAAGCAACACCTTATTAGTTATAGGGGCTTCGGGTCTTTGCACCCCTGGCCCAGTGTGCAGTACCGTGCGTACTGCCTTCCTGCACTGTTCCTTCTGCGGGGGATTCGTCGGGCCGCTCCGGCCCAAGTGACAGCCTGCAGGGTCGTCACAGGCGAGGATAAGTTAATCTGCGTGGTCAAAAAGTGGGTTAGTCAAAAAGCCAGTCACCCGACTTAGTTTAACATATTTACTTAAGTTACTTTGCTACACTAAGAGCAAGTTATAATATTTAGTTTATTTTAAAATAAAGCTAGTTTATAAATCGTTAAATAATATTGTAAAAATACAGTAACGACTAACAGCTAGTGAAAGTTTTAATAAAAGAATATTTCATTTTATATATATTTATTTTATCTACATTTTAAATACATTAAAAGCTTATCATTGCCATTTACTTAATAGTATATCTAGTTTCATCTAATATTTTGTATTTTCTAAATGATTTATTAAGTTAATAGTAGAACCTCTATAAGCTCCTATATGTTATAGAGTACTTACATCAACAGTAGATGCAGTTGAATAAAGACCTAAGTAAGTCATAGAATCACTCTAGTCAGAAGTCCCTACGCGGCGTAGGATTTTTACATCAACAGTAGATTACAGCAAATACAGTATAGTTAAATGAAGACTAAAATAAGTTACTAAATTAGTAGACTCCACTAACCGCTTAGCAGTGTGTGGTCATTACGTTAACAGTGGATATATTTAAATGGAGATATAGGTGGTAATAAGAGAAGAGTGTGAAACTAGCCAGCCATCATAACGTAAAGAGTAATACAGAGCCTGCAAGGGTCGATTACCGCATTGGATGCTGCCTAACCCGGCGGGAAAGGCCGCGACACTAAGAGTATAGTAATAACGACTTATAGTAACAGTATACTCTTACCTAAAAGTGTTAGCTTAACAAGCCATCTTTAGATTACTCTTTAAGTTTAGCGTCCTGTTATACGCTCTGTCTTATCTTATCCAGACCCCCCTTGGGCCCTCGTTAAGAGCAGGTCGTAACAATAGGACGTAGAGTTTAAAAGGTGGTAAGAAACTCCTTAATAAGTGTGGAAGGATATTTATTAAAATTACAGTTAAGGTTATACGGACTTTAGACTTAAGGAAGCTAGACTTTTAAAGCTATTAAGCCATACGAATTGCACGTGTAGTAATATAGAGACTGGAATTGCAGATTAATAGCCTACGGAATAACTTACTTCTTGTAATTAAAGGACTTATAGTCCTAAATATTTAGGGAAGAAAGTTAAAAAGTAAAAAGCAAGTTAATATACTTTAAAGTCTCCTAAACTAATTATATAGTAGTGCGTAATAGAATAGCATATCTACACAATACGTATTTATTAAGAATAGAGATCAACATAGCATAAGTAAACTAATACTGTTAAAAAGAAAAGTTAATTTATATATAATTTAATTAGGGCTTTAAAGTCTTAATAAAACTCTATATAAACTAGAAAACTTTTATAGAACTTAAATCTATAACCTTTTGTTAAGGAATAGAATTTTATATAGCTTTAGAAGCGGAGTAAAATACTGTTATACAGTAGGGTTCCACAGGCCTGTAGTACAGGCCTGTTGCTCAGAGGAAGTAGAGTGGTACTGTTCCAAGCCAACTATAGCGCTGGAAGCGCTGTAGGAAGCAAAAGAAGACCTGAGGTACAGAGGCAGTGCCTCTGTATATGACTGAATGAGTGGTGTGAATTGCTTGCTTGTAGAAGGCTAGATACAGAAGAGGAGAGGGCCTTTTGTAGGCTGTGGTCGGCTTCCAGAGCCTTCTATCTACTATACAGGATTAGAATAGTATCTATAGGCCACGTAAGTGCTTGTATGACTAACTGGGTTCCATAGGCTTTCACAGCTCCGCTATAATAACTGGAATTAAGTAGAAACTAGTGGAATTCAAGGGGTGAAACCCTCTAATTCCAGGGGGTTCCAGAGGGTTCGGCGCAGTGCGCCGACCCAGTGGACCCACTAGGGCTAGAAACTAACAAATACTAAAGCTTAGAATAAATACGTTAATATTATGTTAAAGAGCCATGTTATTTATTAGAAAAAGAAAATAATAAACTTAGTTGAGAAGACGTAATGGGTTACAAAAATCCTTTAAAGGAAAGACTAGTAAGGAAGGAGTTTTAATCTTAAGGAACGGAGTTAATGCTGTTAAGTTTTAATATATTATAAATTTATAAGAGAATTATGGTATTTTACAACTGCTTAGTTATATAAGGTGTTTAGCTTTTTCTTCTTATCTACTAACCCTTTAATAAATTTATTAGAGTGGCTAAACGCGTTATATAAGGAAAGTATACTTACAGACTAGCACTTACTACAGCTATTAGATTATATTAGGACTTAATACGTAAGGGACTTAATATAATAGTAAGTGTAAGAAGACATTTGTAAATTAAAGGTGTTAAGAGGTTTTATAAACTAAAGATAACGATTATACGGAGCCTTTTCTTGTTTTCTTTATTTCTTACATTTCTTAATATAGTTAAAAGATATAATAAAGGATAGGAAAAGAAGATAAAATTTACTTTATAATTCTTTATAGAAAAAAAATATTAAAGAGGGGGAATTATATAATAACTTTACAGGCTGCCACTTAAGCTAGTACGGCTTAACGTATCCCTTAAAAAAGGAACAGTATAGTAACTTAAGGCGTTTGTTTAAGCCGACCCTGTTGTTCTTTTTAGGCTCTATATGTAATCTTACTGTAACCGTTTATGTACATAGCGATATGTTCTCTAGCACGTGCCACAGTTAAAAAGGGGCTACGCCGCGTGGTTTTTTAAACCGTGCTTCTTTTAATAATTATCAATCCGACGATTTTTCACCACGAAGACCTCCTATTGAAAGCCCAGTAACATTCTAGCCCTTTAATTAAAGGAAGATAACCTGATTTACAGTCGCGTTTCCTTTATTATTTTATACTAAGCTCTGGTTTATATTAGGTACTGTCACATACTAGGTTTTGTTTCATATTAAGTACGTATCTGTTTTTCTACATCAGTTACATTTATATCCCTCTAACCAGAGGACCAGTAGTCTAGAAGTCAGCCTTTCAAGCCGGCAGTAACCTTCTGTAAGTGTAGTTCTCTTTATAGTTTCTTCTTTATTACGTCACTGCACCAGTTTAGTAGAGAACTGCAAAGTGTAATACTACATATTAAGCTCAGGGTGTAAAGACTTAAAGCCCTTATAACTACTTAAAGGATCTTAGTGACTTACCTCAGTTAATAACACTAAGCATTAGTTAATTTACTATTTAATAAGAATTACATAGTACATTACTAAGTATAATAAACTAAGTAAGGTATAAAGTACTTTTTAGATAAATAATATAAATAGATATTATTATATTTACAATAGCTATAAGGAGCTTTAGTTCTTTACATTAATATTACATTATTTATTTGTGTCTTACCATTTAAACTTCCCTTTATATATTATAGTGATAGCGACTTATAGTAATATTGTATTCTTATTCAAAAGTGTTAGCTTAATAAGCTGTCTTTAAATTACCCTTTAAACTTAACGTCTTACTATATACTTTATCTTATCTTATTTAAACCCCTTTTAAGCCCTCGTTAAGAGCAGGTTATAATAAAAGAGCAATCTGAAGACAGAATGTTAAGCTAGCACTTCCAGATAAGGGTTTTGTGACGACCCTGCAGGCCGTCACCTGGACCAGAGCGGCCCGACAAATCCCCTACAGAAAGAACAGTGCAGGAAGACGGAGAGCACTGTCCTGCGCACTGGGCCAGGGGTGTGAAGACCCGAAGCCCACAGGGACTGTCAACACCAAGCACCATTCAGTTAACTGCTTGGCCGCAACTGCGTAGTGCACTACTAAGCACAATAGACTAAGTAAAGTACAGAGATACCTCTTAGTTAGTTAGTATAAATAGCTATAGTTATGCTCACAACCACTGTGAGGGACTCTTAGTTCCTCACGCTAGTATTTAATTATTCATTTATATCCTACTGTTTAGACTCACCTCTGTACATCATAGTGACAGCAACCTACAGTGACATTAAACCCCCCGCCTAGGAGTGCTAGCTTAACAAGCCGTCTTTAGGACGCCCCTTACCTATTAGCGTCCTGCCATACGTTCTGTCTTAACCCACACCAGTCCTCTCAAAGCCTATATTGGGTGCAGGTCGTAATAAGTTTTAATATCACTGTAAGTTATTATCATTATAAGCTTTAGACAGGGGTTTAAACAGTAAGATATAAATGAATAATTAAATATTAATATAAGGAATAAAAATGCTTATATAATTATTATAAGTATAATAATAGTATTTATACTAGCTATCTAAATAGTAATTTTATACTTTAATTACTGTAATTACTGCTAAGGCTAGTATGCATAAAGAGTAACTTCTAATTAGTTATAAAGGCTTTAAGTCTTCACACCCCTAGCCCCGTGTGCAGCACAGTGCATACAGTTCTCCATACGGGGACATTATCAAGCTGCACTAGCTTAAGTAACAGCCTGTAAGGTTATTACATATAAGTACAATAATAGTATTTATATTAACTATCTAAAAAGTACCTTTATACTTAAATTATTATAATTACTAAAGAGGTTTAGAGATTAAAGTAATTACTTTCAACCTTAATTACTATAATTACTAAGAAAGTTTAGTAATTAAAGTAATTAGCTTTTTAACTAGTTATAAGGGCTTTAAGTCTTTACATCCCTAGCCCAATATGCAGCACAGTGCACACTGTCTTTATATAGGGACATTGTCGGGCCGCTCTAGCCTAAGTGACAGCCTGTAAGGTTATTATAAAAGCCTACTTTGAAATAGTCTTCGTTCTTCTAATTACTAACTAATTAATTTTACTTTAATTCTTTCCATCTTTAAACTTTATTATCAAAAGCACTGCATACTGGATTCGGTAGATTTGAAGGAGTTGTAACTACGTAATTATATTCCTTATTTTTACTCTTTACTAAAGCTAAAGAGAATCTATTATAATAATGTATAATAGCAAACTTAGTTGCTGTAACTGCGTGCCTATAGCAATTGTTACAAATCCACAGCTTTAGCTGTTTCTAAAGCTTTTGTTTCCACTAGCTTCGCTAGTTTTCTAACACTACATAGCTGGAACTTCCTTCTTTTTAACACTTATCTAGTCACGTGACTTACCTACTTTAAACTTCCGTCTAATCTTCCTAATTCGGCCTAGTGCATCCTCCACACTAGCTAGAATGGGAAAGGGAAGTGGGTACATTAAGATCTATTATTAAGCTACCCTCTTTCATTACTTTAATAAACACTCCACCTACCTATTAATATTCTATCTTATTAACTAGTACAATTTAGTCTGTAAGGCCTTACGTTATAAACTTTTAGTAACACAGTGCCTGAATTAAGTAGTTCGATAAAGCGTATAAAGTTCAAAGTTTTAATTAACCTATAATTGTAATAGTGATTTCTTAAGTTGAAAAGAGAAAACATTAGTTACGTGGAGAGGGAAGGCTACCGTTACGTGCAGGGGCACCAATATCCTAAAATTAGGCATAGGTTTCCTTATAATACTACCCTATTTATAGTCACGGCAAGTATAGCCAGGGCAAATTTCGGCTCAGGCAGGCCTCAGTGCGGCTCACCCCCAGCTTAGGATTTGTGACTAATACGGACTTGGACAGAAAGAATTGTCAGGTAAGACTATATAGGTAGGTAGTAGAGGGAAGAAATTAAGCTTCACTTAAAAAGCATTAAATGTTTTCCCAAGTTTAAGCCTTTCTCTTAGCCCCTTAAGCTCTTAGGTACGATAGAAACAGAGGAAGTATTACCGACAAAAATACGCGCATGGTAAAGTAGAATATAAGTAGATTTATAGTGTTTCTTGTAGGAAAAACTCGTTAAGGATTAATGCGAATGCGCAGGAAAAAGGGGATACTGCAACAGCAATAGTATTATCATTCCAGAGCGCAAAGTCTAGAAACTACCGTTTGTTAGATGAACTGCACACTGGATTTGGTGGGTTTGGAGGGCTGCAACTACGTGACTGTATTGCTTGTAATCATGTACTACCTACCTACCTACCTACTTACATAGGTAGGTACCTAACATGCGGACTCTCAAAGCCCATCAGAGAAACTCGCGACCGCATATCTGCCATTCCGCACCCACGCCTTCCCGGGCGCCTCCCTTTCCACCCGTTCAAGCATCTCCTCATCCAGGCCGACGCATACATCTGCCTTGTTCGTCCTCAGCGCCAAGATCTTGATCCCCGCGTTTCCCAGCACCCCAATGGCCTGCTGGAACGGCGTCGTGTGTGACCACATGGCATCCCGCACCAGCTTCCGATAGTTGAGATCGCCCTTGAAAATCACCAAATCCGAGTCCCGAAGACTTTCAAGCAGATCGGGCGCGCACACAGGCATCTCTTGGAAGTCGCAACCCGTCGTCCAGAACGGATGCTCCTCGACGACGAGTCGCCCATCCTGGTACGCCGCGTTCAGAAGTGCCGCTACGGCACGAACGCTCTGGTTGTTGGCGCCTGCAAACACGGCCGGGTCGGTCAGGGCAGAGAGCAGAACTTCCATGTCGTGCGGCATCACGTCGGATACGAACCACGGGATGGACTTGACGTGCAGCCTGATGGCTGATGTGAAGCCGAAGCCAGCGCTGCTGCCGCCGAGGAGGTACAGCGCGTACACCAAGTCGGTAAACAGCTCGAAGCCAGCGTTATCCAGAACGATGTCGATGCGCCCGTTGGGCCGCGACCGCAGATGGTCCCAGGCGGCTGACATGTCGTTGCTCACGATGCGAGCCTGGCCCGCCTGGATGGCCTTTGTGCCCTGGAGGGCGTGGATGTGGTCGAGACTTGTTGGGCCCAGCAGGCTCAGGTCCGTCGCGTTGCCCCAGAGGGCGACCTGGGTCATCTCAAAGAAGAGCAGGCGCTGGGCATCTTGGCCCGTGTTGGTTGTTGCGAAGGCGCCGTGGTTGTCGGTTGATAGTAGTAGGTATCTTTCGCAGAGCTCCTCAACGGCAGCGTGCGACGCGACAAAGGCATTGAGCTTCTGGCGCGCAAAGACGTCGTAGGTCTGCCAGAAGGGGGACTCGGAGCGGCGGAAGAAGGTGTGTACATGTCTGGAGCGCGGTCAGTCTGAGGGAAAAGGGGGAGTTTGGTACGGCAGTTCAAACGAACCTGTAGAGATAACACTCGGCAAAGAGCCAGGGGCTGTTGTGCCAGGTGAGAGTATGGCCGAAAGACGCAAACTTGGTGTTGAAGCTGTCGATATCGGGGCGGCCGTCCGACTGCAAGGGCCTAGAATCTCACGTGTCAGAGTCGCCGAAAAAAGAGCAAAGAAAAAAGGAAAAGAAAAACCCACTGCAAGGGCCGATCCTGAATAATATCCTCCCTTAGGATTTGCAGCGCCCTCTGTATTTGACGTCCCACATCAACATGGCACCCTTCCACGCATCCGGACTGTGCAAGCCCGAGTGTCTCGCTGACATCGTCGACCATACTCTGGACCAGCTTCGGCCACCTGGTCACGGCGGTCTCGCGCGCCATGGATCCCTCTTCTGATGTCCATACCTCCCTTGGAGCTAAGGGGTAGTGCGTGGCTGATGGCATTTTCAGGATTGGAATTGCGTAGGGTACGATGGGATCAGAACGATGAAGACTAGTTATTGCTTCCTTCTGGGCTTCAAGTTACCTATTTACTACCTGAGTGAGGGTTAGAGCGATCGCGAGGTGGTGGCACCCTGTGGGTGGCATTCGCCGAGTGGGGTAGAGTGTGAAAGTGAGGGCTCCACTTCCAGAATAGGCATCTCGTCTCGAGCAGCTCCTTAGGTAAGGAACTCGTCTCGAAGCGTCTCGGCTAGTGTATCACGCACTTCGTGTCGATGGTCTACCCCACGCAGTAATGCCGACAGGGTACTTCTAGTCTGATTGGGCACTCTTATCCACATGAAGTCATTTGAAGAGACGGAATATGTCGAGAATGGGGAACGATAAAACAGTCCATGATTGCGTCTATATCTTTCCTCTCGGTATCTCAAGTCAAGGTCAGAACGAGAGAGCCATCATTCCAGCATTACTCTCATCACTTACAACACAATGCCGTCGTTTTCCACAAGTTCTTCGAATAGCCTGAACGGCCACGCCACCAATGGAGCTCATACCAATGGTCACCCCCGACGCCGCGCCGATGGGTCATTAGACTTGACCGTGCTAGGCATGAACAGCGGCACCGCCATGGACGGCATCGACTGCGCGCTCGTCCGCTACCGTCAAGCGTCGCCCACCGCCCCTCTTCACATGGAGGTCCTCAAGTACGACGAGATCCCAGTCCCGCAGCGGATGAAGAAGCCCATCCTCAAGATGCTCCGCGAGACGCAAACAACACCCAGCGCCATGTCGCAACTCAACGTCCAGCTCGGGCAGATGTTCGCCAACGCCGTGCGCGAGTTCTGCACAAAACACCAGGTCGCCATGGACAGCATCGACCTCATCGGCTCCCACGGTCAGACCATCTGGCTGCTCAGCATGCCCAAGGACGGCGAGACGCGCTCGGCCTTTTGTCTCGGCGAGGGTACCATCATAAGCGCCCTCACCGGCATCACCACCGTGACCGACTTCCGCCAGGCCGAGCAAGCCGTCGGCCGACAGGGCGCACCGCTGGTGGCGCTCATCGACGGCCTACTCTTGCGCCACCCGACCAAGACGCGGCTGTGCCAAAACATTGGCGGCATCGCCAACCTCTGCCTGATCCCAGCGGATGCCAACGGCGGCGTGGACGCCATGGTAGACTGGGACTGCGGGCCGGGCAACATGTTCATCGACGCGGCCATGCGCCACTACACGGACGGAGCGCAGGAGTACGACAAAAACGGCGAATGGGGCGCCCAGGGCACCGTCAACCAGCGAATCGTCGATGCCTTCCTCTCCACCAACGAATACATCAACCATCCCCCGCCCAAGACCACCGGACGCGAAGTCTTCGGCGACAACGAGTGCGCCGAAATCATCTCGGCGTGCGAGACTGCCGGGTGCAGCAAGTACGGCACGCTGGCAACCATAACACGCATCACAGCCGAGAACATCGTTCGGCAGTACCGGACCTTCCTGCCGCGCTACGGCATCGACCCCGACGGCATTGACGAGATCTTCATGTGCGGCGGCGGCGCGCACAACCCCAACATCATGGCGTACTTGCGCCAAGCGCTTCCAACGGCTCGCATCTGCACGCTCGACGAGATAGGCGTGCCGGCCGATGCCAAAGAGGCCGTCAGCTTTGCGCAGCAGGCGCTCGAGGCGCTGCTCGGGAGGGCCGCGCTCGTGCCGGTCAATAGCGATTCGCTTGTGCCGAATTGTATTTCCGGCAAGATCGCCCCGGGCAGAAAGTGGAGGGAGCTGATGGGAATGTGCGTCGCTTTTGGGGAGTCCTGGGATGGCGATGGGCCGCTGCCGACGGTTAAGGAGATGGTTGTTGATAGGCCGTATATGGAATGGAAGCCGTAGGTTGGCTGGATGTAGGTAAGCAGTGCAGCAATAAATGAGGATTCCAAGTCTTTGGTGGTAGCTGTTGTGTCAATTCTCAGCGCCTCATGACATAACATCCGGGACTGAGGTCACTATCCGTCGAACCAAGTCAGGGGAGTCACAGTTTCCCTTTGGTCAGTGATCAGTTGGTTAGGTCGTCCAGATCCATCTCGACCGCAGGCATCCATTGGGGGATTGAGGCCTGCGTTTCGGATGCCGGACGAGTCAAATGCATGCGCGGGAGCGGACGGGCTTCCCCTAGCCGCACGCGGGGTGCATGCGCGTGCAACATCCGCATCACGGCTGCAAGTCTGGACCGACCCATGGTCACATCGCCTTATCGCCACATCCCGTCTGGTGCGCGGTCTGGGGTTTTCTTGCAAGCCCCACTCTCCCCTCCCGGTATCGGCATCGGTTGGTCATGATAATGTCGCTTGTCTGGGTGCGATGTTCTGGACCGCGCGCAGCCGGGTTGCGACGGCCCCCTACCCTAATGCAACGAGAGGGGCTCGGCCCGCTTCCAGCATCACCCGGGGGCTGGAAGAGGTTCGCAACCCCCGTCGATCGGACTGTCGTGCCCCCCCCTCTCCCCCACCTTGTGCAACTCAGGATTCTCCCACCCTTTATTGTTGTCGTCGGTGCTTTGAGTTCAACCTCCAAAGAAAGACGAGAACGACTTGAGTGAGATGGCCAGCGACCACCCGAATCGAAGAGGACATCGCGATAGTGGGCCTTCGCGTGCGGCGCCGGAAGCAGACGAGTCAGCTCCCCTGCTAGGTTCTCGCGGACAGCAAAGCCCCTCCTACGCAACGGCTGGCAGTCCCAAGTCCTCTCCTCTCCCCCCTCTTCCAGAGGATTCCTGGACACCAGCTCCCGGCTTCTGGTGGATCGAGACAGGTGAGTGTCCATACTTCGGTTCGCTGCCTTTGTAGGCGCTCGACTGTGACTAGGACCTTCCGCCTACTGACGACGTCTAGCCCTCTGGGCCAACGTATTCCTCAGTGGGTTCGACGGAACCATCACGGCGTCGACCTATGCATCGATCAGCTCCTCTTTTGACGCAGCAAACAACGCATCATGGCTGACGACGTCGTATCTCATCACGAGCACGGCGTTCCAGCCGCTGTATGGGCGTTTCTCGGATCTGTTCGGACGACGCGTCTGCTTCTTCGTTTCCACCGTGACGTTCATGCTCGGCTGCCTCGGATGTGCAGCGGCGAGGAATATGACAGAGCTGAATTTGATGCGGGCGCTGTCCGGGTTCGGTGGGGGTGGCTTGATTACCATGGGTGAGCTGTCGTGACACAAACTTGACCGCAAACGGTGCCATGCTAACCCCAACAGCCACGGTGATCAACTCTGACATGATGCCATTTTCCAAGCGGGGGCTGTACCAAGCCATCCAGAACATCCTCTATGGGCTCGGCAGTGTTTTGGGCGCATCGCTTGGCGGTATGATTGTTGATAGTGTCGGGTGGAGGTGGTGCTTCCTTTTACAGGTACCTGTTTCTCTTTTTGCCTTGGCCGTCGGCCATCATGTGCTCGCTGCTCCTGAGCACGCCCCTGAGCACAGCTTGAGCACAGCACTGGAATGTGTGGATCTCCCCGGCGCGCTCCTACTAGTCTGCGGATTGGCTGCCCAACTTCTCGGGTTGAGTCTGGGAGGGAACGACTACTCGTGGGGTAGTTTTCCCGTAGTTGGCTCGCTCATAGGGAGCACAGTTTTGCTTGGCGTGTTTGTTGTTGTTGAGATGAACACCGGGGGGCGGAAGCTGCCAATCATTCCGCTTTGGATGCTGCACGGGTGGCAATCGTTGGCAGTGCAGTTAACGAATCTCTTTGTCGGTATGGCGTCGTATGCCGTAAGCTTCCCTTCGACTACCCCAACCGGGTGCCAAGCGCTAACAATTGCACTGCAATAGTACATGTTCATGATCCCACTCTATCTCCAGGCCGTGCGCGGCGATTCGCCTTCGGCCACCGGGATTCGACTGATCGTCCCATCACTGGCAACGCTGGTCGGCGGCATCGTCGCGGGCATTATGATGCAGAGAGGGTGGCATTTGCGTGATAGCGTGCGCCGTGGAACGGCCCTGATGCTCCTCGGGAATCTCCTGGCGTGCATGATGGTTGTGATGGGTGGGAGCCGGAAGATGGAACTGCTCTATCTGATCCCAGCGAATATCGGGGCTGGCCTGACAAACCCGAGCGTGCTGTTTAGCTTCATCTCGCTTTTCGAGTACAGAGGTAGGTACTCCCCCGCCGCTGACGGGCTGCTTGGGGACACCAGGAGGGGCTGGGGCGAAGAGAGCTGAACTGACCTCTCCCAGAACAAGCCGTCGCCACATCCACCGTATACCTGATCCGATCCATGGGAAGCATCTACGGCATAACCGTGACCTCTGCGATCGTCCAGAATCTCTTGGCCGCAGGCCTTCCCGGGGCTCTCGGCCCAGACGCGACCGATGAAGTTTGTACCACCCGTTCAGTGATCGCGCGACGTCGGTCGTCTGCTAACTCTGTCGTCGCAGCTCATCGAGAAGCTGAGGAAATCGGTCTTTGCAGTGCATGATCTTCCGCCGGCTATCCAAGCGGCTGTGAGGGGCTTGTACAGCGACACATTGTTGGTTGCATTTGCTGCTTCGACAGCTTTCGCGCTGTTGGCGTTCGTCTTCTCGTGGGCGCACAGGGCCGAAGCGATGCAGAGAAAGAGCTAGATGAGCGGCTACCCATATGAGATGGAGTTTGATGTAGTCGCGATGCCAGGCGCAAGAAATTGTGAGTTTGTATCTGGGGATGGGAGCTGAACGGTCGCGCATTGCGTTCTTGGTGAGGGGCAGGTTGGAGTTCTCCGCACCCAAGTCGCTCTTTCCTCCTGTCGTCAACCAGCCGAAAATGGCGTGCGAGCTAGGCACGCCGGTGACAGGACACTGGCACACGCTAAATTGTTTCACCGAGTAATGAGATCAATTCAAGTTCAAGTCTATCCTTCATGTTCATAACCGTATCCTTCATGGTCAACTCACATCCCGCCAAGGAGAACCCAAATTCAGCCAACACCACCCGAGAGACCCTCAGTGTTCAGACACCCCGCTCAGCAATGTGCTTCCGCAGTCTCGGAAAGAAATCCAACACCACGGCCGAATCCACATACTCAAGAAAGCGCGTCATCTTGTCGCCCTTGTCGTTCAGGTAGAAAATCAGCAAGTACTCGTTCGAGTACGGTCCGATATCCGTTTCCGCCGTGCTTTTGCCCCAAACCACCACTTTTTCGTTGTTAAGACCTTCAATTATGTCGTTGACTTCGATTCGGAAGTTGCGGAAGGCCGGCGCGATGGCGTTTCGGAAATAGTCCTCGTATTCCGAGTTGTTCATCGCCGGTCGGCCCAGGGACGCTGTTGTTGGTATTGCATAAGCATGCGCATGATATCTGGGACAGTGTTCGGGCTTGGGGATGGATCTGACCTGGGAGTACCTGGTGGGTGCATTCTGGGGTCCGCAGTGCCATGAGTTTGGCAATATCCCATGTGTTGTAGGCCTCGATCACGGCGAGGACCGTCTGACGTCCGGTTGAAGTTGATTGGCTCATCTTATCAGCTGTTTGGGCTCGAGGAGTGTCAAATTAGGCTGTTGTTGGGCTGGAAAGCTGAACGTCTGTACTTCCGTTTTAGTGTGAAGTTGACGAGGATGAGATGCAGACTACCGAGACATCCGCTCGACTATTGCCGGCAATTTATGGACGGCTCGCTGTTCACCTGCCCGCCTTTTGCTGCTGTGTAACCATCAGTGCGGGACTTTCTCGGTCTGGCGCGTCGCCTGGAATGGGGGGTATCATTGAACCAAAGTCTGGCCAGTCCTGTAATGGCCGAGCAGATCGTCGATTTCTGTGCTCTGCAATAGCAAAACCTTCAAAATTCCAATTGACACCTGAGCCACTCTTGTGTCAGACGTGCTTCGCAGTACAGCTAGTAGCTATAAGTAACTTTGTTGTACCATCGTCTTTTCTCTTGAAAGTCCACCGTCCTTGTACAGCCGCTGAAACTGGATTTTCGCAACGAGAGACACTCAGCCCTCGCTCTCGCCAAGCTTGTTGTCCAACCCCACGACTGGAGTTGAGTCGGGCGGTTGCTCACGCATCCTGCTTTTGATCGTCACATATATGCTATATGCTGACATCACAATCCCCGTGGTCAGTAGACACGTTTGCCACGCGCCACTCAGCGGCAAGTCCGAAACACGGTGCACGCAAGTTTCTTCCCAACTCCCGAAAAAGACACTGCGCATGATATAGGGAACGGTCCCAATAGTAAAACAAAGGTATTGAGCACCACCACAGATCCGGCGTATAGCAACAGCCAGGGGCCCAATAGAATCGACAGGCATTCGAATGCCTTTTCCCACCAACTGACTGCTGAGATGCCACACTCTTCAAATCCAAGAAAACAGCCAATAGCGAGTAGAAAAGAATGATTCCCAGCCCAACATAGCACAAGTTCGGGTTTTGTTTCGCAAGAGATATACCGCTGACATTGTTGATGTTGATGAACCAGCGCAAGGGAGTGTAGCAAGGATTACCAAGATCCAAGCGATCGCCCTTCAGGGATCAGGGGTATTAGGGAATCAAATATTTCGCTACGTAGAGGTTTGAAGGTTGCCAATCAACGGTGATCTTCCAGAAGGCTGTGTCCGGGTCGGCGTAGAGGCGTGCGGCAGCCACCACACAATAGATAACTGCAGCGGGAACAAAAAGGATGGGAAACTGCCGACGCGCTACCGGTGGTGACCCGGACTGGCTTATTAGAATCATTGCGCTCACGAGGAGCGGCGCACTCTTCACGAAGAACTCCATGATGGCGCATGAAACCTGGATGTTCGCGAGGTCCGAGGGTACGTTGCCAGTACCAGATATGCTAAACTGATCGCCGACCTGGGCGACAGAAGTGCCGTAAAAGCCTGCCACTCTTTTAAGCATCCGGACTTCGAGGGAATCGTCGCTTGAAGTCCGACGGAAAACTTCACGGGCTGCGGTGTAAGGGTACCAGATGACTATCATGAAGTCCAGGTCTGCATAAGCGGTTCTGACAGCTTTACGGACAAATCTCATTCTTCGAGCAACGAAGCTACGACTAGAAACCGTCGGATTGGCAGTTGTCCGTCTGGCTCTGAAGGCAGACAACGCAACGGCGACGAGGGCGATTTGCCAGGAAACCACCACCGCTGGCGAAATTAGCCCACTGGCAAGCGATGCCTCCCTTTTATGGAAATCTTCACGAAGGCCGGGCATAAGTGCGGAATCAGTCCGCGGTTCGGCCAAGCCTGTGACGACATCTCTGCACCAGTGGTCTCTCCGAGTAGCGGTAGTAATTAGCACAGGCCTCATCACGGCACCACAACATGGCGTATGCCTCGCGGTCGTACACCAATCCATACGAATCGGGATCCACAGCCTCAAGCCACACATGCGGCAGCTTGACATATCCGGCGTTTTTCCGCAGAACCCCCACGCTGCGTGTATATAACACACCGAGGCACCCGCTGCTACGCTTACACGGATTCACAGACATCGACCATCCATTTTCACTCCCCTTCACTCTAGGCTCGTGTCCCAGCACGGTCCGCAAAACATGACTCCCGGTATAAACACGATGACCGCTGCGCGGATCAATCGTTCTCCCTCTGCTAGTGCCGCGGTTTCGAAGTGAGCAATCCGAATGCAAACGGCAAGTCTCGTAGTGTGCGTCGGGCGTCGAGGTGTGTGTGCCTGCGGCATTAGCATCATCAAGCAGGCCGCAGCGGTTAGCATCGAAAAGCCTCATCTCCGGGGGATTTCCCGGGCCGAGCGCGGGCACGATGAACCGAGCCGCTCCTCGCAGCCGGAGCTGCTGCATGTGGTGCAGCGTCTCGCCGCGCGGGTATTTTCCATACGTTAGAGAGGCATCCGGCAGTGCCACATGGCCTCGCCAAGTCATCCGAATAGCCGTCACACCCCTCGCGCGATACAGTTCGAGGGATGGGTGATCTCGGCCCTCTCCGTCGTGGTGTGCTGCTACATGGTCCGCTGCGTAGCACTGCAGCAGAGGCTGTGATGTGCCCGGAGTAGCCATAGTATCGTCCTTACTGCCCGGGTCTCTCTTCTCGAGATCGCGCGCCGCTTCCACCAAAGCGTCCCAGCCGATGACGAGGTATTCGCTCAGTCGCACATGGTCCTCGCGACCGATGCAAATTCGAGTGGCATCCATCCAGGGCTGTCTTTGCGCTGACGAAAAGTACATCATCGGGTGGTAGACTTCGCAGCCTGTGCGTAACAGGGACTTGTTCACAAGGCTTTTGCTTTGCATGCGTTGGAACCCGGTTAATCCCCCTGCGGCTACTTTGCAGTCGCGGCAGAGTTTCTTGGCTTCTCGTTCCAAGTAGCGTACGAATAGCGGAGTATGCCCCGCGGCCTCGATGTCTCGGCTCGGTCTGGCCCAGGGGAAATACGGGATCTTGCTGGGCTGTGGTATGCTGATGAGCTCCAGGTTGTGTTGGCCGCGGAAGCAAGGAGAGGAGAATAACCGTAGGAAAATGCGGTTCGTTCTGCGTAGAAATTGTATGCTGGTTGCGTCCAGCAGCTCCATGATGAGCAGGAGAATCTCTTCGGGGAGGGAAAGTAGGTGGTGCGTTGTGCTGGTTGTGCCGGTTGCTTGATGCGTGTAAAAGAAGAATGCATTTTGACAGCAAGTGGTTTTGTTTTCGCCAGGTAAGGATATAAATATTAGGACTGGACGGGAGGTAACTACGGACGTAAGGTACCCACACCTTGTCCTTTGCCGTCGCTGCTGGCGCTGATAATACCGAGAATACGCACTTAACGTGGGTGGCACCCACACAGGTAAGATGAAGGTTTTACTTGAAATTTACTCGGTTACTCACCAGGGAGCTATTCATCTCCGTGACGTAATTCCAGAAGACAAAGTACAGGCATGAGAAGATGGGCATGGTCAGCGTGAGAAAAGTTGAGTTTTACTCATTCAACCCAATCAAGTATCCAACATTCCAGCCACCAATACAACCCCATTCTGGATCAACCTATAGCAACCTGTCAGACCATGCCGTATCTGCACAGATACCAAATTGCGGTGAATAATCTCCATCTGAATCGTACCATTTCACTCAAATAACCACCAAAAAAACCAATGCATACAACTTGAACACATCAGTCACCAGCCGCCACCCTCCCCCCCCTCCTTTCCCTACAACCCCTTCGCCGCCCACCCCAACCTAGCCCCCCCTCCCGAACTCCCCACATCAAAAACCACATACGCCGCCTTGAGCGCCACATCCCCGAAGATATTAATCCCAATGCCCCCACTATCCTGCAACCCGCCAAAGCACGTAGCACTCCCCTCCTCCACCGGGCCATAGTTCAGAAACCCACTCGGAATCGTAAACCTCGCCGTGCCCACACCAAACGTAAACGTGGGAAGGGTGGAAGTACATGGGAAGACGTACCCGCCGTAGGTGTTTGAGTTGGAGGAGTTGGATACGCGGGAGTAGTAGGCGGTGGTGATTTTGGCGGGGAGGTAGAGGAGGGTGGTGCCGGTGTCGGCGATGCCGGTAATGGAGGCTGAGGTGAAAGATGTGGAGGGGCCGATGGAGTAGCCGGAGGAGGTGAATTTCCAGTATCCCGGGGAGGTGTTGACGGGGGTGTAGGTTATGGCGGAGGTGTGTTTAGCGGGGTCGATGTAGCCGAAGTCGTAGGTGCCGGCTGAGAGGGGGTTAGAATTGATTGCCCGGGTTGTGTGGAAGAAGGGGGTCAAGGGGGTGAAAAGGGTGAAAAGGAGAGGGAGGCACTTACCGGCGTTATGCTTGAGGTCTGCGGCGAAGATGGGCGATGAGAGTTGGCTCTTGACGTTGGTGAACCAGGTCTTGGCAGGGGTTGGGGAGACGGAGTTGAGCGCGTCGAAGGCAAGCCCGACGAGGCCGTCGATGGACGGGTCCTGGCTGAAGGAGTCCGAGACTTGCTGGGCGCACTCGACGGGTTGCTGAGCGACGGTTAGGCCGCCGATGGTGACCTTATCCTTGTAGACGTTGCCGCTCGACTGGCTGCCGTCGCCGTAGGTGATGTTCCAGGAGGATCCAGACATTTGCGTGGCCGTGCTGCTGCTTCCCGGTTTGTACACATGCTGCCCGTTGATCTCGGCCGGGGGCAGCTCGTTGCTGAACACCCAGAGGTCGGATGACCCGGTGTCGAAGTCGAGGTTGAGCACCTGCGCGGGTGTGCCGATGGACACGGGCGTAACGTAGGCGTCGTCGAAGGTATCGATGGGTGTTGCCGGGGCACTGCCGGTAGCTCGTTTTCCGACACGGGCCTTGGCTGCAGCTGCGTGCAGGTAGTCCGGGATGGCGGCGCCGAACTTGAGGTAGGTCTTGTAGACCGAGAGTGCACCGTTGAATTTATATCCGGCGTTCGGCACCTGCTTGAAGGTGTACTTGCCCGGGGCGACTTGCGGGTCGGAGAGGTTATTGACAACCGTGCCAATTTTGGCCCCGTTGGGAATCGCCGTGCCGAGGACGGTCCCCGCGAGGGCGGCAGCGGCAAGAATGCTGGATACAGGCGACATCTTGGCGTGCGGGAAGAAGGGGAGCTACCAATGAGGTACCGAGCCAAGAATATGGGGGAAAGGTGCGTGGTGCTTGGCAAGCATCGGCTATCTCTTGGCATGGACTCCCGTCGATTTATACATGGACGCGGTAGACTCACGATCACTAAGTAGCGCCTCAACGTCTTGATGCTGGGCAGCAAGTCCTCTCGAAATGGCATTTCGTAATCTAAACAACTTCCTATTCAGGTAATCTCTATCGTCATCGCAATAACCTCCCAGACTGACACCACTGGTGAGTGTACGGCCGAGGTAAGAAGATGCGCTGCATCTGTGGTTAGAAACTCGGATGCTATGATAGGCAACGCGCGACTCACTGGCTGTTCATGTTGCTGGACGTGGGAAACCATGGCGCTGAGTGGTACCGGTCCAACTTCCGCTTCAAGCCTTGGCGCTGTCGTAGTTTCAGAGTGGAGCTAGGGATGGAGTGGTGTTGATGCGGGACATAATCTTAGAGCGATGCCCTTGCAGAAGCACCTGATTGCCGTGTACGTCTCAGTCGGCCGATTTGAACGACCTCCAGCAGGAGATAGATAGGAAGGTGACATCCCGCGCGGCATTTGGTGTGTGTGCCCCTGGGTCATTACCGCTGACCTACCAAATCAGAGATGGCCAATTAAGGCAGGACCCATGAGACAAGACGGCCATACTACCCCGGAATCAATAATATCTGCAGACTTGCCGGTAATCGATTTTACTCGCGGCATGTGTTGGTTCCTAGGAGCGTTGATTGGATCGTGCTGGGACGCTAGCTCATGTGCCCAATCTAACATCCCGCGGGTTTCTCCTTGAAAACCAGGTCATCGGCACTGGCTGCCCACCCGGGAATAAACCTCCAGGGTTTTGAAGGGCAAATCGTGGATTGTCTTTGGAGGACGACGAAACTACTACGAAATAGTTAATTTTACACTCTCGAGGAAACAAAGGGAAAGTCTACCCGACTGCTTCGCGACGATTCAGCCCCCACGCTCACTCCAACGGCAAACACCACCTGCTGCCAGACATGCGGAAGAACTTCAACTTTCAACCAAATCGATAACAGGCGAAGGGTTACACAAGAAACATCCAGCTCAAATCGACTCACCTCAAGCAATCCACTTCCACCCCTTCCCTTTCGCATCCGCCCACCTCACATCCACACAACACACCACGGCCCCCACCAACAACGCCCCATCCCAATACGCAACACTCGCATACGCCCTCGTCCCCTCCTCCCTCGAACTCTCCACCAACTGCCCACCCATCGGACTCCCAAACATCGTCCCTAGCCCCCGCACAAACAGCACGAATGCATTAACAGCCGCATACTGCCGAAGCCCAAAAACCTCCGCAATCAGCGCCGGAAACAGCGCGTAGTACCCGCCGGCCGAGAAGGAATAGAATGTGATAAACACCGGCCACAGCTTGCTACTCACCGGGTCGGAGGTCAGCACATTCGACAGCCAAAATGCAAACACGCTCCCCGCGGCTAGCAGTAGTGTGATGACGAGCGTGTTTTGTCGCCCGAGTTTATCGCCTGCGTACCCTGTTAGGATCCGCGACACGGCGTTGACGGCGTTACTGGTGGCGAGGAGACGTGCGCCGTCACTGGCTGTCTGGTCGTGTGCTCCCCCGGGAAATGAAGAGGAAGGAGAAGGTTCATGGGGAGACCTACAAACCCCATCGCTGTCACTCGGTGTGTGGTGAAGTACTCCGGTGCGGGCGCCAGGAACGGAAAGTACAACAGCGACATGCCAAAACCGACGAGCAAGCCCTGCGTCAGCAGCTGCCACACGGATGTTCAAAAAGACGCCAGCGTGAACCCGATCGATACCAGAAGGATTCCCGAGACGGTGATACCCTTTGCCGTCAGCAGGCGTGGAAACAACCTGAGACGACTCGACGAACATGACCCAGAAGACGCGCTCCAGGTCCCGTGTTCGATACGCAATATCACGGGGTTCACGACAATACCGCCTGCCCACGTCAGGCCGTAGCACAGGGTGCCAACGAAAGCGAGCATCGCCGTAGGTGGGGAGGCTTGTGAGGCTGGCGAAGGCACCAGAACATTCTGGCTCAGCGACAGGTAGTATTCTTGAAAAACGCCGTAAGTTTAGTTGCAACCGAAAGTGAGGGCAGGGGTCCCGAAGATGGCGATGAGCACCGCGGCTTGCTTCTTCCGGGACGGAGGCGGTAGAGCAACATGTGCCGCGGCCGGAGCCGGGTCCGGGCTGGATTCGATTTCGGAGGCCGAGGGCGTTGCGGTGAGCAAGATTGGTTGAGTCTTGGCCGCCATGGTCGATGTGATGTTTGGAGACTTTTGGGGCGGGTCCAAACCGCCTTTTAGGAAGGAAGGATGGTGGGAAGACGCGCAGGGCCGAGATTGCTAACCGCGATTCCCCGCTGTGGCTTTCGGTCGTTGACGTCGGTGGGACCCTCGATTACCAATTGTGCACTTTTCAACACGTGTAAGTCGATACGTGGAGTGCGTAACTCTAAACCCTACCTATTTGAAGCACATGCCTCGGCGGGTGTCGTCATCGTCCTACGGTTACCACCGCCGTCACAACTCATGGCGGATCTCGGAGGTGCTTCGCATTAGAGGTAGGCCCTGGAATGACCCACCCACGGGTAGGTACGGTACCCATGGGTGGGTTTTGGCCGTTGCGTTTTGCATTCAAGAAAGAAATAGCAACACGTACTTCGTACTTCGCACCTTCTCCTGTTAACCTGAAATCAGAAATCGGCCAGCCAACCAAGGCAGCTCAGTCAAGCATTCTCACATCACCTTTCACCGCCTCACGCACTCGCTTATCTCCAACACCTCTCAACGGCCCCCCTCCCCTGCTGTCCGTACTGCGCGCGGTCCGTCTCCCGCAGCTCACTCGCGCACTCTTCCAGCGCACGCCTCTTTCTCGCCATGATAGCGCGCAGAACAGCCCGAGATTCTCCCCAGAAGTTTGGGTGCACCTGCTACTGCCTCTTGTAGCTCCAAGAACGCCAGCGCCAGGCCCAGCAGCAGCCCGAGCCGCGCCACGGGCCGTCCCGCCCAACGCAACATGTCGCGCGCTAGCACCGCGCTTTCCTCGCTCTGTCCGCGGGAGGCTACCAGCATGAAGACATCATGCACACATGCGAGCGACTTCACAGGCCATTCCTGGCGAGCCACAGCTCCAGTCCGATGTCTACCAGGCTGCCGCCCGAGCACCGTTTCATCTCGTCCATGCCAGCAACGGTGGGCTGCTCAATTGCGGAGCCTGCTTGGGCGCGCAATACGCGCAGAATCCCAGCGTAAAGTGGGGATGCGGTGCGCGACGTTGCGGCTATGGTGTTTTCCAACAGACTGACGTGTGCGAACCATAGAGCTACTAAGTCTGGCATGCGTGAGCATACCGCGGACGCCGCCGGAATTTCGGGGCCGCTGGGGTGCTGTGTGAGTTGTTCAACCGCGGGCAATTTTGCCACTGGTTCTGGTGTCATTTGTTTCGGCTTCGCGGGCGGAGAGGCATCCAAGACAGGATAATGCTGAGCGGAGTCCCGCAATTCCGTTACTGCGTTTCGAGACATGAGCTGCTCGCGGCCCGTGAAGTTCCAGTACGGCTGGGCGCTGTTGGCGGTGTCCCCGCCGTCCAGTGAGTCGATCCACGCTGCCAGCGCGACCACCTCGTCGTGTGAAAACGCGCCGAACATGCGGCCTTCCTATGACAGCTCGCGCACAAGGAGGCTTTTGCTACTCGCACCGGGATGGATCCACGGCGTGGCCTGGCTCAACCCCGTGAGGAGGTCAAGGTCGTGCTGCGGATAGGACGCACAAGTGGCCAGCCACTCAGTCAGCGGCAAGCCTCCGACGCGCGCCTGGCTCTGACGGTGAAGCTGGTGGGAGATGGTCTCCTTGGCACGGATGATCTCGACGACGCGAGCCCCAAGGGAGTCGAGCTGTGGCGGGATATTATCAGCGGACGTGGTCTCTTCCGAGTTAGAGCCCTTCCGACGAGAGCACCCCAAAGTCTGCGACAGGAGGTACCCGACCTGAACACGCCTGCGAGCCTGCTGCAGCGCCGCTTTGCCCTCAGCTGTCTGTAACAAGTCGAGGTAGCGCGTGACCGTGTGCGCGGCCATGGCTGCGTGGCCCGAGTCAAAGTTGTCGATGGAGGTGTGTAGCAGGAAATAGTACGGGTTGACGCTTACGGCGCGGAGCTCGTGCGCCGCCCGCAGCGTGTCGAGTGTGATGAACTCATAGTGTAGGTGGAAGCCGAGAATCTCGGGCAGGAACTCGTGCGGAAAACAACGAGATGAGCAGCTGGCCTACGGCGGACTCTTAGGTGTCGCGGTTGTCATCGTTAGCGTTGTCCTCTTAGTGACGAGATTTGATGAACTCTTGGCTGCAGGCTTTGGGAAGTGGGTGTCCGACGTTTTCCAGAAGTTGGTGGTAGATGTGGATGTGATGCTTAACAAGGTCGCCATCGCCGAGCTCCTCTGACGGGACCTACCACGTGTGCTTAGTGACGCTACGCAGGGCGAAAGGGGTGGTGACTCTATGCGTGTGAGCGAGCTACGCGCCGTTGATCAGTTTGATGGGCGGCTGACGCACCAGCTATTTCCTCGCAGCATCGAGCGTCGCGAACAGCTCCGGGCCGCGGCTCTGCCTGCGTTTCTCAAGATAGCTCGCCCACTACGTCATGACGCGTGAGTGCTCTGCTTCGACGAAGCTCCACACCTGCTTTTCGTCGTGGTAGCGCGAGATGGCGAGAATGCCGTGCTGAGGATGCGCGAGGCCGAAGGACAGGGCCCGTGAGAACATGGCGAGGAGCTCATCCCGCGCGGGCTCGAGCACGACGACATGGTTCTCCAGGTTTTGGAGCTGAAAGAAGAGGTCACGGTACCATTTTGTTTTTTGGGAGGTGTGGATAACAGCCTTGGTCTCTCCGTCTTCTCGTCAACCTTGCCGCGGGAGGGTTCAGAAGGGGCATATTTTCTGGGCTTGGGCTTGTAGCAGTACCACACGGCGGCCAGGAATACTACCAAGGGGAAAAGGAAACACAAGTGGGAAAGGATTGTGTCGACGACCGAGAAGCCCATGTTGAGCCGCGTTTGGGTCGAGCAGTTTTTGGAGTGGATGCCTGTTTGCTTCGGCGAACTCAGTCTCCATGATCAGGAGAACCTTTCTGCCAGGCGAAAACATGCTATCTGGCCTCTGGTTACGGTCGAATACGTTAACTGATGGCCTGGCGGCGTCTTATTTGGTGGTGACAGATGTCGTCACCCGGCTGAGTGCCCTTGCCACGCCGTAGTATTACGCCAGTTTGCGGGTACCAAGTCGTGCATCCCTGACTGTTTTATGAGAAGATATTCGTACAAAAATTCAGTCCAATCTGAAGTTTCACCAGTAACGCATAGCACCCCGGTCTAACTTGAGGACTTCTACGGCCGCAGCAGATACAGTACTCCGTTCTTCACCCTCTTCGCACCTGGCAGAGCCACCACACGGTGCACGGGCGAGTACAGACGCCCAGTCGACTTGGCGGCAAGCTCATCAGCGATGTTGATGAGAAACGCCCCATCAACCACCAGAATTGACTCCCATTCACCTGTCTGACGCCCCTCAGTGTCAGAGACGGGCAGTTGTGTAGTCACCTCGTCGTACCATAATAGTGTGATGAACCCAAAGTCCGTGTGTGCCGTGTTGATCACCGTTTTGGCATCGTGTATGGTTGGCTTAAACACTAGCTTGAGTGCCGTGTCGCTGGGCATCGCGGGGTCGTTACACAACTCGGCTATGTGGACGTCTAGCGCGGTGCAGAGCCTGGACAGGACCGTCTGTGTGATGTCGTGGAACGTCTCGAGGACGCGCGCTAGACGCTCCTGATGTGCCGCAAACTTTGCGGGTAGGACCCATGTGTCGAGATGGAACTCGTCTCGTGGGATTTCGTAGTATTTGAAACCCTTGCCTGCGTGATTACTGTCTCTGCCAGTCAGCGTTGCGGGAAAAGGGGTTCACGCCAACCTGGGGTTTCCCTACCCACGCTCCATCCCCTTGCGGAGGCTCTGCGTCTTTTCGTCGGATTCCGGAGGGAGGCTGAAGAACTCGTGCCCAGCCTGGAGTAGGGCTAGGACATCCTCAAGGAGGGCCTCCGTCAGGGGACCGTAGAGGTCTAGGTAGAAGATACCCTCCGTCTGGCAGGCTTGCACAAGCTTTTGGATCTCGGCGTCATCATTTTTCGCTAGTGCCCCGTAGTCGATCATAGCCAGGGACGCCATCTTTCCATGAGACGAATGTAAGGTAGATATTGAGAAATATGGGCGCGCGTTATGTGAAAAGCGCAAGTTGTTAAAGTGGACTGTCATGATGTTTCTTCGCGTGTAGGCTCCTCCTCAATCCTGGGAACGCAAATTTTTTACTTGGGTGTCAACTGCATCGAGTTGCGCAAAGCCCGAAGCTTGATGCCGTGATGTGGCAGGTTGATAAGATGTATGTGATCCAGTCGAGGAAGGCATCGGCCTGCACCGGCCGGACCGCATGCTGTCTTTTCCAAATACAGTCAGGCGGGTAAATATCGGCGTGTTCAACGTACCGTGCGCAGTTTACCATACACGACATGTTGAATCCACCTTGGACATACACCGTCACACGCCGTGCTGCCCTATTATCGTACCTGTGATCGTGGCTGGGGAAAAATGAAAGATGATGGCATATTTACATCCCTGTCTGTTTCTCAGTTACGCCATCATCTTGCGAATCAAGGTCTAAATTACTCTTGCCCCAAAGGGCCAGGAGGTAGAGTAGGGAGGCACTCGAACCTCTCTGACAGCAAAACTGCCACATTCGCCGATGGTGAGTTGCTGAGCCCATCGCATCATCGCAAGTAGCAAGCCCCTAATACATGAGATGCAAAGTTTGTCCCACCTTGGGGTGCCATTGGGGTGGAGAACGTGGACTTCAACGGCCGCGTCCAGTCTGTGTCGACATCTAGAATCTCTGGAAGCCTGCGCCTGGACCTCGGTGTCCAAGAAACGCTTGTGGAAGCTAGTATTGACGCCTAAATGGTTGGAGAGGCGGCGTGGGAGAAGGCGCAGAAGCTCACGCCCGAGCCAATTGTTCGAGCATCTGGTCACTTTGATCTGACAAGCAGCAGCGAGGTCGAACGTTCCGATATCAGCAATGGCGAGAATTCAACTTTCAACGGTCACAGCGTGAACAGGATAGCTTCAGGTACGGCTTTCCCTACCCTCTTGACCGTCACAGAGCTCGATGTTATCACCTACGCATCTCCGGACCTAGCCTCCTCGTTTCTCCACCGGCTCTCTGGCCGCGACGGGCAACCAGCGCCCGGGCTCGAGGAGCGCCTCAACAACCGCATCCTAGATGTGCGGAGTGCCGCTGCGGGCGCCATCTTCAAGTTGCACTCGGGTCTTTGCCAGCTCATTGTTGAGTTCCTCTGCTCGCACGGCTTCCACTGGATCCACACGCCGCGCATTATCACGGCAAGGATCGCGGGTGACAACGAATACTTCCACCTGCCTTACTTTGGCCGCGACGCCTGGCTTGCCCAGAGCTCGCAGCACCACAAGCAGATGTCCCTTGCCATGGACATGCAGCGAGTATTTGAGATCGGTCCCGTCTTCCGTGCCGAGACCAAGTCGCGCGGGTCGACGAGGCACTTGACAGAGGTGAGCCACACCTTATTGAGACCGTGCTGTTGTTAGCCACAAATACCAGCTCCACTAACAATTCCTACCTCTTCGTAACTCGGTTTACTGTCCTAGACATCGCCATGGTGTTCCAGGACGACCACCACGAAGTAATAGAACTGATCGAGTCCATGCTGGTCTTTCCGGGCCCTCTAAGAACGCAAGCAATATTGACCGCTCATCAAGGCAGTCCAGCGACATTATCCCTCCACGAAGCCGTTCCGGGTTGGCTTAGATGCACACGGCAAAGTCCCGCGCCTCACATTCCTCGAGGCCAAGAGCATGCTGCGAGAAGTGCTCTTCCCCCCCACTGATGACGACAAGACCCTCACGTAGGCTCTCCCCTTTCCACAGTATGTCCCCTTGCGCACCCGCTCACAGAACCCGCTAGTGACGACGAAGAAGCCGCTCTGGGCCGGCACTTCCACGCCTCCCCCCACTTAGGGCAGACGGAAATCTTCAACATCGAGCAGTTTCCCGCGTCCCTGCGCCAGTTCAACTCAAAGGCCAGCCAAGACGCGCCTGGGCTTACCAACACGTGGGACACCATTGTGCGCGGGCGCGAGATCTGCTCGGGCAGCCAGCGCATCCACGAACTGGACAAGTTACGCGCGGCGATGCGTGCGGGCATGTGCGGCCCGCCGATGGATCCCGATGCTGAAGAGTGATGGCCCTATCTGGCCGCCTTTGAGTCGGGTATGCCGCGCCATGGAGGTTGCGGTTTGGGTGTCAATCGGCTGCTGCAGGGTTTTTTGGGATTGGATGACATTCGCGAGACGAGCATGTTTCCGAGGGATTGGACCGGTTGACACCGTAGTTGAGCAGTCGAGGACAATTCAAGGCTGCGTTGCTGACGGGTAAAATTTTGGATTTATCGAGTCTCCCTGCCGCCTCTTCTCCTTGTCGGTCCCCTTTGGACTAATGCTAATGTGGTGATGACTCGCACTTTTTGGGCCCGCAAAGTTTGGAATATTGATAGTTCTTTCCCTGGTGCAAATCTACAGCTTTGCGGGAACAGATCACACGGTGCACAAAGGTTCGGACCAAAAGGACGGGGAGGGGCCCCTTGATGAGTGCGAAAAATGCCTTCTGACTGCAAAAATCACCTATGGCTTTCGTTATTCTAGGCCGTCCCCCACCCGATAACACCTACCTAGATGTTTAAAAGGCCTTCCTGCACTCTGAAAATCCCTTCCTGTATTTCTAAAAGACTTTTCTATGTTAAACAACCCTTCCTGCATGTTAATAAGGCCTGTATCGTGATAAATCTAGGCCTCCCGTTCCACAATATGACTGTGTTTGGATCTTAAGAACGGATTTTCGCACGGACATAGGTGACCCTTTCTTTTGGCCCGAATCTTCGTACCCGGTCACCGACGTGTTCCGTTGTGAAGAGGGAAGGAGGCATCCCGTCGACCGACATTTTGTTATCTGGAACCCTGGGATTGGCCAGCAAGAGGTCACCCACGTGCTTTTGCTGCAGGCTCTCGGACCTTCCAATCGCAAGGATTTTCAGCCCTCCACACAACTTCCGCGGTTCGCACCAAAGCAGTCACCCCAACTCGTAGCACACACTCGCCGGGCGGCCTTCAGGTTCTGGGGACGTCCAATCAAGCTGCCTTCAGATTCTGAAAACAACCACTCACGTTGCTTTCGGATTCTGAAGAAGGCCAATCGCCGTAGACCCCGCCCGCCAAGATGACGCCCTCACGGTCGCAGCAATCATGCTGCATAGCATTTTATCGCCTTCGACAACTCTTACATTCGCCCTCACCCCTTTGCGGTCGCGCTCACAAAGGCAATCACTGTCTTTTCGTTGGCATCAAGCCACTCAACTCAACCCCTTCCGCCGGCTGCTTATCGCACAATGAATTCGTCGATATCTCCGCCTTCGGCAGAGCAGTGGTTGGAGCACAAGCCCACAATCTGGCGGCTATACATCATTGGAGAGATGCCGCTCAAGGTTCTAGTGCAGGAGGTGGTGAAGATGATGCGACGCACCGTGACGTAAGTCTTCCTATATCGTTCATGACATGTGCACGAAACTGACCTGCTTCGGTAATAGGAAGGCTCAATTGGAATACAAACTCAAGCAGTGGGGTTTCCGACGTAATCTGGATGAGAAATCGTGGAGACAGCTGGATTGCACCATTCGACAGCGAAAGGAGGAGGGAAAAGAGACGGTCGTGACCAGCAGTTTCAAGCGTCTTGACCCAGCGAAGGTCGAGAAAGAGACAAATCGCTACCGGGAGTGGCGAAGCTGGGCGGTGAACATTCGGTGTGAGTACAGCTTCCATTCCTCCCCAGTCAATCCCCGTGGCGTACATGTGGCCTGACACGTGGTTCCACGCAGGTTCGCCTTCTAAAACCGATCATCCTCTTGTTGTTTACACTCCTCCTCCATTAGACCTGGAGTTTGACTGGCCGGTATCGCTTCCGTGGTTGCAGTTCCAGACAACTTTCGCATCTCGTGAGTTTCCTTTTCAATTCAGTTGTTCATCGGTATATTGACCGTGGTCCAAGGATTCTTCTCGTTCCTTCTACGGCAACATGGGAATTCGATCAGTGGTGTCAACTTCCGACATGAAATGCAACTGAAACTCAATGATGGGTTTGCTAGATGGGAGTGGTCCCGTCTTGGAACGCACATGTTTGGTCTCAACTTTCAGCAGCTCACCCTTGACCTTGGAATCGTCATGCCCGAATCTTACAGAGGAGAACACCATTACCGCGCCGGAGCACTCACCGGGCCATCGGGACTCGAATTCTTTCACCACTCCTTGGCGCTTGTCATTTACCAAGTTTCGAACAGTGCAATCGACATGCAACACAATTGGCAATCGTGGCAACTTGTGACCGCCCTTCTCCGACGGTCGGGGCTTTTGGGTGGCCAACAGCACCTCACCGCTTTGTCTTTGCATTGCACGACGGTTTTAGCCTTCATGGAGAAATTGTGGCAAGCTTCTGTTCTCTACGCAGTGGTTTCGGAGGACGAGGAAGCGCAGAAAATTCTGGAGTGGCTGCTCCTTTCCGGCCACGACCCAGATAGTCCGGTTCCATGCTCCGGAGCCGGCACAGGCCAAACGATCGCCCTAAACGCCGTTCAAATGTCTTCACGTTGGGGCCGTACAGGGGTATTAAAACTGTTGCTAAGCTATGGGGCAAGCGCTAAGTCGACAGCGTCTGTGGCAGTCCGGAAGCCACTCCCTCTTGTGCTGGAGAGACAATTGGAGCCTTTCCCAAGCCCCCTTTGGGTGCAGACGGGTGGACCCAACCTTCCCAATGGCCCGAATGCACTACATGTCCCGAAACTTCTTTCCGGGCAGATTATAGAGGTTTCTCAGCTGCTCCTCGCCCACGGCGCAGTGTCCGATGTTAGTGACGGGGGCAGCTGGAACGGGGAGCCCCTATTGAGTCTTGCGCTCCGGCTTGGAGATCTCCCATTGGTCAACACCTTGTTGGAGCAGACTGATACATCGGACCTTCTGTTTCGGTACAACCCCTTGGCGAAGGATGACCATTTGATTTTTGAAGCCACTGCTCTCACCGTCGCCGCCGGTTTTCGCGATGCCGACGTAGGAGACGATGTAAGAAACCGGACTGCAATGACACTCCTGTGCTCCATGATGTCAGAGATCGGGGCTATCGCATCCACCAGAGACTGGATAACCGCCGATGTCTTCATCGCGGCGGCCATGGCGGACAACTACGAGGTAGTGCGGTTCCTGTTCAGCATCACTTCGACCACACTCAACTCTTTGAACCCATTTGGAATCTCACCGCTCCACGCAGCGGCCAGAAACGGGTGTGTGAAGACCTACAACGTTCTACTAGACATCGGATGCCAAATCCCCGCAGATAAAATGTCCAATGTCGTCCGCCCGTTGCATGTCGCCTGTGTGTATGGGCACGCGGCCGTTGTCGAGCTCTGCCTGCGTGGAAGCAAGGCCGAAATGGATCTACGGGTGTCCCTAGATGTCGGGACTACACTGGATAATACGCCAGTGCTGCACCAAGAATGGCTCGGCCAATTCCACGAAGACGTCTCCCAACGGCAAGGGTCCATTAATTTGGACGTGGAAACGCCTCTTCAGCTGGCCTTGGCCTGCTCTGAAGGAGGTATTGCGCTGGACCTTCTCAAAAATGGGGCTCGGTTGTACGGGGGCGAGCTTTTTATCGCTGCTCGGAAGGTCCCTGAGACAGAGCTGCTTTACGCGCTGCTGGACGCAGGAGCCGATCCGAACGAGCGCGACATTGAAGGACGGTCCATCTTCGTCACTGCTCTTACCACTATAGCTGAGAATTGGGCAAAGCATGTCAAATTCATGAGGCTTCGGGGACGGAACGGCAAGCTCAGTTCGGAGACCTCCCTCCACAACCTCGATCAGAGGCTTTGTGTCGTGGCGCAGCTATTTCAAAGCCGGAATACGAGGGTTCGCTCTACCGACATGGCCGACATTCTCAAGTTGAAGTCTCAGGACCTATCCATGCTTCTCCTTGACAGTCTGCAATGCCCATCCGCCTGGCCACACTCTGGAGCGTCTGTTCTCGAGTCAGCAATTCTCTCTGCGCAGAGGGATGTGATTGAAAAGGTGCTACCGGAATACACCTGCACATACGATCCGGCATCGATCTGCGCGTCGATTGCGATCCAAGAGTGCGATCTTCAAGAGGTAACGAAAACCTTGCTTAGAAACCGGTCGAAGGATGGTGTTGACGATGATCCAAAAACCCTGCTCCTCGAAGCTACGGCTATAGGACTAGCAGCAGCAAGTTTCTCAACCCGGCCTGATCTTCTGCTCATGCTTTTGAGGGAATTGCCACGCCATCAAATGTGCATTCTACCGCCATACCCAGAGTGGCCGAGGTATGATGGGCAAGGTTACGTCTGTACCAAGTCTCCTTTCTGGCAAAACGAGCTTGAGGTCACTGGATCCCCGCTTGTTTTTGCAATCTGGGGCGGGAATACAAATGCGTTCACAATTCTTCTCGACCACGGATACAAGCCGGACTGGAGGACATGGAGAGCGCTGGGGTACAGGAACCGAACCTCGCTGGCGGAGATCCTTCGGCACAGGGGCTTCACCTGTACAATCAGAAGCGAGCCTGTCTGGGGCTCCGAGGCTTGCAACACTCTCAACATGGCCATTGGCTGCAGAAACGCCGACATGGTTCGGATTCTATTGGATGCAGGTTTACCGGTTAACTATGATCTGAACTTTTGGGAGCACATCCGTGCCCCGTTACAAAGGGCAGTAGAGAAGGGCGAACTCAACTACGACTTGAGATACTTCGCGCATAGCCGCACCCCACTGCAAAGAGCGGTGGAGAAAGGTGAACTTTCCATCATCCGTCTTCTTCTCGCGGCCAGCGCCAAGGTCAACGCCCCCCCGGCACACGAAAGGGGCGCCACCGCCCTCCAGATTGCCGCGATTCAGGGCTATCTCGGCATTGCCAAGCTACTACTTGAGCCGGACTGGTATGTTCATGCCCCGGTGGCAGCACGTAAAACTATTCGCTCCCAACTGATACGTGATATCAGCTTACCCAACGACTCGCACACCTATAAGACTCCTATGACAATTGACAAGGCCGATGGCAATGCCCCCCGGGCAAGCAAGCAGGGGCGAACCGCGCTAGAAGGCGCATCAGAGCATGGCCGAATCGACATGATCGAACTACTTCTGCATCACGGGGCAAAAACCACCGGCACTGGCCGACGTCAGTTTGTCCGATCAATCAAATTTGCGGAACGAGAAGGCCACTTTGTAGCAGCTGGGCTGTTGAGGAAGTGTCGAGAGTGGACAGCAGAAGATGAGATATTGATACAAGATCCACACCTTCTTGCGGCTGAAGGGTGGTGGAGTGATGAGTGGGAATTCGATGGTGACGAACGGCCGTGCAGCGACCAATCGCAGTCCGAACTTGAACTCGATCAACACCCGGAGCTGACTTTTGAGGGTTCGCGTGGAGAACAACAGCGGAGCAAGGCGCCCTACGTTGCAAGAGTTCGGCAAGATCTTTTCAGTGAGTTTATTCAATGGGAGATGGACGACATATCAGAGATTATCGACATTCCATTACAAGAAGGTGTGCCATCAGTGTGGAATACTGTGGTGGTTGATAGCGACGATGGAGGGTGTCAATATTCAAAAGACCTCGAGACCCTTCCATTGCCAAACAACAGCAAACCACAGAAGTTTCAGTGTCATAGGGAAAGAGTACTGGTAATGGGGGTTGATCCGATGTGGGGCGATTGAGGGCATATGGACATGACGGCTACATCATACTGCTCAATAGGAAATCTACACGAATGAATCTGCTTGCAACGAGACGCTAGACTGAACAACAAACAGCTTTCATTACGCACTCAACATCCCCTCTACCCCGTGGAAGCCTGAACTATAAGGGCTCTCACTCGGGGCCTAAACTCCAAGCGCTCCAGCAACCTGAATAGGTTGCCACAGCAATCGAAAGGGGCTCATAGAAAAGGACCCGCTCCGTGGTCGATAGTCCATCCCCCTTGGCCAGAGACTCCTGCACGATGCGTCCGAAAATGAGTACCAGACACAGATACACCCGCCTGTAGCGTCCCGGCTGCCGTGCCCGGATCTCCATCGTCATGACAGCCACCAGCGCCGCGCACCATACTCCCCAGGCGGAGATTCTGTAGCGTAAAGGTATCGTCTCTTTGGTCTGCAGCGCTGGGATAACAGCTGCGCTGGCGAGAAAAGTGGCCCCTGATCCGATACGAAATGCGTGGTCTATACTAAGAGCAGCGGCAGCCAGGGGTACGCCTAGCATCATGAACGAAATAATCTGTGTGCTGCCTAAGCGAAGGTGAAAGCCCGATGCCATTTTTTCCTGGAAAAAAAGTATTTGTATGGCCGCGAGTCGATTTGTAAAAATTTCCATACTAAATAGTTTTGCGGAATTCACCGGCTACTGTATGAGCTCCAGCTGGCGTGCGGAGCTCTGACTATAGCCCGGAGGGTATATAGGTAGTAGAAATGATACAACTGCACCTACAACTGCAATAAGCCTTGTGAAGCCTGACTAGCTCACTATAACAGTTGTTTACAGCGCTGTGTTACAGGGCTATTTAGTATTCCCAGTGTTGAACTATAGCGTACAAGCCACTATATTCCAGAGCCTAACTGGCCTGTAAGGCCTGTAAGAGTGATACGTTCTAACACCTCTATCCCAGACTAACGAAGCTCTTAGTCCTAGGCTATCTTGTCTCAGATTAAGCAGCTGTAAACAGTTAGCATTTCTTCCCAACTTACCCATCAGTATATTATCCAAAATTATCTTCGCAGATCTACTTAAAGTCCCCTCCCTTATAACAGTTCACAGTATATCGATAAGCCTCACCTTCGTCGTATTCTTCCCTATCGGCGCCTTTCTAATCCAGCTAGTCAAGTCCAAACACACCATCTAGATCTACGCATCTTATCAGCTCATTGGGCTAGTACTTACAGTTACGGGCCTGGCCACAGGTATCCGTGTTACTAAGATCATCGACTAGGTACAGCTCCCTAACCTTCTTAACCCCACCCTTATTATCCGTTAACTAACTAGGTGTCCACGACCGCACAGCTCCATAACAACGCCTATACCATCCTCGGGACAGTGATCGCTGCTAGTCTGTTACTGCAGCCATTCTTTAGATATATGCACCATTACCGCTACATTCGCACGCAGCAGCGCTCAGCCTTGGCGCCTCTCCACGTGTGGTATGGCTGTGCCTTACTACTCCTTGGGATCCTCAACGGTGGCCTGGGGCTGCAACTGGCATCGGGAAGCCTAGCCTACAGCAGGGCTGGCATGATAACCTACTCTGTTTTGGCTGAGGTGGCGGGCCTTGCGTTGTTGGGATTGATCGTTTATATACACGTGGCGAAGACGAAGGCAAATCAGCGTGCAAAGGTTGACGCTGCGTGAGTGGTCACGTCGGTAACAGGCTAAGTTCCATACGGCTCCTTTAGCCACGCAGCAGGCAATTAAAGCAGGGCTGCCCCCCCCCCCCCCCTTCTCCCTCAC